>Ga0206682_10000235_pt1 | contig 59096 bp, 71 predicted proteins | sample M240m12015metaG_FD_155444 | JGI IMG/M metagenome (GOLD analysis project Ga0206682, IMG submission 155444) | Ammonia-oxidizing marine archaeal communities from Monterey Bay, California, United States - M2 40m 12015 | ecosystem: Environmental > Aquatic > Marine > Intertidal zone | place: USA... | reverse complement strand
CTACATCATATATATGATATTGTACTAGTTCTGCAGCTTCTGCTTTGTCATCATCTGTTGGTTTTTTCTTCTTTACAAGAGATATAATCTTTTCAAAGTCATCTTTTAGTCCGTGATTGTATAGTTCGCCATCAAGAATTAGCGTAGGGTATCTGTCAAATACAGGCTTTAAATCTTTTGTTATGTGATCTACGTTCATAAACTGGTTATTAGCACGAGAGAACGCGCCATTGGCAGTAAATAGACAACGTACGCCGTCTAGTTTTGGTTGTATATAAGCAGGGTAATCTGCTTTATCTTCATTATACTTATGCGCTAGCATAGCTTTAATATTTACCTGATCCGTCATTTAATTTTCTATTTATTATTTCTATTTTCTTCTGTATCATAGCTGCTTTTTCGTATTCTTCTTTATCTTCAAATATCATCATGATAGTTTGTAATCTAGCTAGTTCACCAACTAGTCTTTCCTCACTGTTTAAGCCTTCCATGTCGTCTTTTTTGTTAGATTTTTCTATAACATAACCGTTATTATATAACTGTTGAATTTGGTCAGCATATTCTATATCGGCTTGTTCTTGCTTTTCCATTATTTTATCAAATAATAGTTGAGCTAATTTTTCTATTTCGTCTTGTTTCATATTAATATTATCCGTTAGTTGTTGTATTTAGTTTGTAATTACGTATTGAAAAGTGTACATTGTGTGCATAAAGGCATTTCTTGTACATGTTTTTCAAAGTATATTTCTTGTTCAAAAGAAAGTGGTTCGTTACAGTAACTGCAACTCATAATGACTGTAACTTTTTAAGTCTTTTGTTTTTTTCTTCATTACTTAGACTATCCCAATTACTTGGTGGTTGCCAATCAGGTATACTAGCTCTCATTGTAGCAAAAGCTATTCTTTCTTGGTATTTGACGGCCATGTCTGATAGCTCGTCACCTTGTTTAGTTGATAGATCTCCTAACAACATAAACGCTTTCATCATATTTATATTATTCATACCACGAAAAGCCCGTACCAAACCTGTTTTAATATCTCCTCTCTGAGTATTTAAAACGACAGTTTAATACGAGCTGACCTTATTTTAAATTGTAAGGCACCATGTTCGTGGAAACTAAACTACTATTAACTAACTAACAGTCTGATTAATCTCTTCTGATTCAGTAAATTCTTCTTTTAACCATTGCAGTTCTGCCATGTCAAAGTTGTAGTCACTGTCTTCATTCATAATTTCGTCATATATCTTGTCTGCTACTTCTTGAAATGATTCTAGTAACATATCGTCAAAGTATATATCATCTAAGAAGTATTGATCTGCATATATTGTACATTGGCCATTAGCATACTCTACATATTCCATAATTGCTGACGGTATATCACTTTCATAATAATACACATCTTCAGCTATGCATACACTATTCATATCGCCTGTTACAACATATACAGAATAACCATCTGCGGTTGTTTCTTCGTATGCATATACGTCTGCGTTCATATAAGCGTTTTCATCTATTTTTAAGCCGTAATACTTTTTTACAGCTTCTATTATTTTTTCTTGTGTTGGTTCTTTTTGTTCCATGTTAGTTAATTTAATTTAATATTGAGACAGTTAGTAAAATTGTGTATAGCATTAGCGCTAAAACTGCCATTATTAGCGCTAAGTCTCTTTTGTCATTATCCATTAGCTTGATTTATTTGCTTAATAGTATATAATACAAGTCTTTTTAGTCTTTCAGCTCTATTAAATATCAACATTCTTCTGTTATGAGTTCCTTCATACAGCTCGCCATTTGACCAAATCATTTTATATGGAGTTTTGTATTGTGGATTTAGTTGATAACAGGTTATTTTCTTACCTTTCCAAGTCATATATTTTCTAATATAACCCGTTTTATGTTCAGAAACAATGTCACCTGTAGGTAATTCAAAACAAGTTGTACCGTTTTTCTTTTGTCTATTTGTTGTAACATCTTTGCAACCTAGTGCAGTGAGTGTTTCTATTGCTAGTTTTTCTTCTGTCATTTTATTTATTTGTTAGCCAATCACCCCATATAATGTCTCTTTGAGTTAGATCGTGATACCATACATCGCCAAATGTACATATAGATCTTATTTCGTCGATAGTTAAGTCAGAATAACTGTGTTTTTGTTTTAGTGTATCAAGTAGCCAGTTTACAGTTTTATACTCTTTAGCATTTTCTTTCATATTGGCTTTGATATGTGGTTTAAGTCTGTCGTATATCATATTTATATTATCTTATAGTGTTTGTATTTTGTTTGTAATTATTGTAATAGTGGATTAAAAATTGGTATTCCATAAGATTCAAACATAGCTTGATTATCCATATTGTCATCAATAGATAAAACTATTTGTTCAATACTAATATCTTCTAATAGCTCTTGTAATTTAGACTCTTTCCATAAGCTAGACTTTTGAAATACTTTATTTTTTTCTTTAGTTATTAATTGATCAAAAGGTATGTTGTTCTTAACCAACCACTTACGTGTAGCTATATCCATATAATATGGCCTAGCTGTCATTACTATTATTTTAGTATTAAACATTTTTAGTGTTTGAGCTAAATCTACTACATGATCTTCAGGTAAGTCGTATTCAACTAGCTTAGGATCAAATAATATATTAAAATTCATGCTACCTGATTCCATCGCTTTGTTTCTACGATGCTCTAAAGTGCATAGAGTATCATCCATGTCAAATATAGCGTAATTCATATTTTTGCTTTTTTAGTCATAGATTTTACTTTATCTTTCAAGTCTTTTGAGATCATAGTATAAAAACCAGGTGCAAATATAGATGTTTTACCTTCTTTTTCTAATTCTAATATATCTTTTTCTACTTGAGCTACATAAAATTGTAGCGCATCTATAATAAGATTTGACTCCATTCCGTTAAATTTCTTCATTATTTTAAGTTTTTTAGTAGTTTATTAATTATTCTACCATGATTTTCATGATAAAACTCGAACCATTCGTCTTCAAATAGTTCTAAACCTGCTTGAGTTAAGTATTCTGTTGAGTCAAATACATAGTGATTATTCATTTCATCACAAACTGCTTGAAATATTAAGTCATACATGTGACCATCTAGCTTTTCTACTATTGTTTCAACAGTTTCGTCTACATCTGCATGAGAAAAAGGATTTTCATAAAAGTTTTCACCTTTTAATTCTTTTAAAGCTACAGCAGCGTGGCCTTTACTTGGAACAGTATACTTACCGCCTTGATCACTTAGTTCAACAGCTTGTTGATACTCTTTTGATTGTCTAATTTCGTTTAGCGTTCTATTTTTTGCCATTTTTGTTAGATTTTAGTTGGTTAAAAGCCATTTTCAACTGGGCTATTTCAGTTTGACACTTTCTAATTGCTTCTTTATTACCTCGATCTTGATAGAATTTTGTCCAAGAATACAAGTTTTCGAGTTGTTTTGTTATTTTATTCATATATTATTTAATATATTATCTAATAGTGATCGTATTTAGTCTGTTACAAAGTAGTTTTATCTTATTATATTGTAATTGAGATATTTCTAGATTGTTTAGCGCTCGATCGAGATAGCGCTCTGCAATTTCTTTGTCAACATCTAAGAAATCGATGTAAGTTTTACCTACTTGCTCGAACATATTGTCGTTACCTACATAAGTAGTTGAGCATCCATCGTATTTATACTTAGGTTTACGTTGACTTGAACCACCTGCCATGGATCTTAGTATGCCAAAGCCTGCTCTTTGAGTGAGCTTACTAGCTTTGTCTGCATCTTCACGTGACATTACTTGAATAGTGTTGCCTGTTTTGTGATGAATAGTGTCGATACAACCGAGTTTTTCTACTGTTGAGCAATCAACACACTCAGTATAGCCAAGATCTAATCTTGCTTGTGGAATATTGTGGTTACATTTCATACCACGAAAAGCCCATACAGGTTAAGTATGAGCTATAATTCGTCAGTTGTTTGTCAACTTGTTATGTAAGTTAAGCCTTTGTAGTTGAACCAGCTTGTATATTCGTCTGGTATACTATCTATAGTGTAACCTTTTAGTAATTTGCCATCTAATCTGATTAGTGATCTGTTACTTGCGTAAAATTTAATTGTTTTCATATATATATTATCTGTTAGTATTTGTATTTAATTTGTATTTTTTAATTAGTTCTCTTACTTCTTTACCTAGTTCTTGATCATTAGGACACTTTATAGTTAGTTCTCTGACTACTATTCCTACTGTTGCTAGCAAAGACTTTTCTTCTTCTCTATGCTCTTCCATAAAATCCCATTCTCTATCTCTATTCATTGTCTATACTTAAATCTATTATTAATTCACCTTCATATATTTTTCTAGCTAGATTTAGTGAGTATGTCCACTTCTGCCACTCTGTTCCACATTTCTGTGTCCAACCGTAGATACCATCCTGTATATCATTAGCGATTGCTTCAATTGCTTGTTGTTCTGTCATATTTTATCTTTTATAAAGTTCTAAATCCTCACTTGTTCCTGGAGAGAACAGCTCACTTCTCATATACTTTACTATTTTTATAGTCATTTCATTGAATAAATCCATATAAGCATCATTAGTTTCTGGAAAGTTTTCATGTTCTTGTAGTTCATATTCTAGCTCGTTAGCTAATTTTTCATATAGTGAGTCAACTACTTTCCAAGTAATTTCGTCTTTTTCTTCGTTAGTTAGTTTCATATTAGTTATAAGCTGGACAATATTTAGAGTGATTATAATAATTACCTACCATTTTTTCTTGAGTTGTACAAGATGTTGCAAGTGCTATTAGTGTTATCATTAGTATTCCGAATACTATTGGAGCTATATTATTTATTTTCATTATTTATTTTATTTATTAGTTCGTCTATTTCGTTATAGTTAAAAGTAGAATAGACTTTGTCTACTTGTTTTTGTACATAGTTGTACGTAATTTCTTTTAGTGGTCTGCCAAATAAAGATACAATAAGATTTCTTGGGTTGTAACCGTAAGGTGATTTAGTTCTATTATATATTAGTAGTTTACCTGTGTCGTCACCGTAATCTATAACTGTTAAGTTATCTGTTTGTATATATTTCATGATTATATTATCTATTAGTGATTGTATTTAATTTGTATTAGCAATTTCAATTAATATATCTTCAACTTCATTAAGATTTTCAATATAAAATTCACCTAGATCTGTAGTTATATTATCATTGTCTATATCACTTAGCATCCATTCTCTCATATTCTGGATATTATTTAAAGCTTCACTTAGTAGATATTTATTTTGTTCTACTGAGTTTACTATTGTACCATCTTTTTTTGCTGGTAAGACTAGTAACGAACTAGCCATTCCAATTGTTAGTATTATTTTATTCATATTCTTTTTAACCATTTCTTGTTATTAATCATTTCATCGTGACACCATTGTTTCTCGTTATCACCAAGTTGATAGTAGTGCGTGTCAAATTCTGACATTGCTACTTTGTCTATTGTAGTATTTAAATTATTCATAGTATTTCATTTAGTATTTCGTAAACATCATCTTGTTGAGTTTTGTTTAGTGACATAAAGACACCATTAGCTTCACCAGGATAATCTAGTATGTGATTTATACATTGTTGAGTCATTTCAGCTTCATGAACAGTTTTGTCCATTTCTGCAAAAGCTTTTGACCACGACCAATTACTTGGATTGTTTGGATTATAAGACATAGTTATTATATTTATTTAGTTTATATTATTATCTACACTTTGTAGTATTTAGTTTGTGCTGAGTAATATGTTCGTGTTATTTATAGTCGTTAAAGTATTACTATCAACGTCGACTTTTAGTTTTAAGACTGAGTACTTAATTCTCTGCAGAATTTTGGAACAGTATTACTATTTGTATAAGATTTATACTTTTGAAAACAATTCATTTCGTCAAATTTAGTTTGAAACTTAGTATAAATTTCATCGTGATTATAAGTGAATGTTATATCTTTTTTGTTAGTGAAAGTGATTACTGTATTAGTATTAAGTAATGATTTTCTGATTACAAATCTTTTAGTAGTTAAGTTATTAGTTTTCATATTTATTTTATTTTATTTATTTGTTATTTAGTTTACGTTTATATTATCTGTTGCTGTTTGTATTTAGTTTGTATTTAATATTTGTTATTTATAAAGTTTATTAGTTGATTATTTAAATTGTCTTGATTATTTATTGAGTCAATTATGTCAATTAAATAGTTTTTAGTTTTAAAGTTAATATATTGTTTAGTAATATTAATTGTTTGATTTAGTTGTTTAATAAAAATAGTGTAGTTAATATTATTATAGTTTTTATTATTTGATGTAAAAGTTTTTAATGTTATGTTAGTTATTTTAAATGTCATAGTATATATTTTATTTTAGTTATATATATTATCTGAGTGGTTTTGTATTTAGTTTGTGTGAGTGTATGTTTGTTTATTAGTTTATTTTAGTTAGTAGGTACTACACGCGACTTCTCTATAATTTACCCTGAATATCAGATGTTTATTATAATTGAGTGATATATTAGTTAATTAGATTATTATATATTGTAATTCTAGTTCGTCAGTATGAATAGAATAGTTTATGTTATTTTGTTTTAATAGTTGAATAGTTTCAGGCCAGTTAGTTGTGTATTCAAATAATATAAATTTATTATTATTGAATTGAGACATGTTGATATTATTCTCGTCGAAGAAATTGTCTGAGTCAATTATGTAATGTATTTCAGAATTGTTATTTAGAATTGAATTGAGTTTATTATATTTTAAATTGATAGTCATATTGTTTATTTAATTTAGATTCGTATATATTATCTTATATATCTTGTATTAAATCTGTATATAATAAGTAAAAGGTAAATAGTTGTAGACAAATTAAGATTTATTGTGATGAAGGAAAGGAAAAGGTTATTGTAAATCGTTGATAATCAAATGGTTAAGTGGACTGGGCAATATAAAAACCAATTTGTAATTAGTTGACAATCAGGGGGTTAGGGGTACAGTACTTATATTATATATATCTTACAGCAGTGTGACAATAGGGTCTTAGACCTAGCCTAGTAAGGGGCTAATGTCACCCTACCCATAATTTATTTATGTTAGTACTATAGGGTAAAAACGAGTGTTTTTCTGTGATATAGTATAAATAAGACTAAAACTTAAAACATGAGTATACTATCAGCTAAAGCAAGAGCTGCTAAAAAGAAAAGAGATCTAGCAGCGGCAAAGACTCCTGCAAGAAGAAAGAAGAAGGCAGAGAATCAAAAGAAGAGAAGGGAAGCTATTAAAAAATACGGTATATCATGGTTAAAGGGAAAAGACTACGATCACGATGATGAAAGATTTGAATCCATAAAAGCCAACAGAGGTAATGATGGTAAGGGAACTAAAAGAGAAAGCAAAAAAACTAAACGTAAAAAGAGATAATGGCTATAATATATACTTATAAAACTAAAGCGTTACCTAGTTTAACTGACCTACTGATCATTAGTGATACAGCAGATAAGAAAAAAACTAAGAAAATAACTATAAGTAGTGTTAGAGAAGCCATTGATGTAGTAGACAAGATCACAGCTACATCTCCTTTAGCGGTAGACAAAGCCACTGGAGACATCAACATAAGCATTAATGATGTAATTCCCACTACTTTAGGCGGAACAGGCTTAGCTACTATAGGAAACGCTAATCAATTACTAGCTGTCAACGCAGACGCTAGTGGATTAACATACATCGACCCTACAAGTGGTGGTGGGAGCATATCTATTAAAGAAGATGACGTACAAAAAATAGCAGAAGCTACTTCATTAAACTTTAAAAGTGGATTATCTGTTGGAGTTGATGGAACTCAAGCGGATTTAAATGCTGTATACAACACTAGCTTGGGCACTGACACGGAAATGGCCTCTACAATTGGCGGTTTTGATGCTGGCACTAAGGTATCTGGAATAAAAGATATGAATTTAGTGCAAATGTGGGATACTTTACTGTTTCCTACTGTTTTACCGCAATATAAGCCAGCTACTTTAGTTTTATCAAGCACGGTTACAGGAATAAAAGAGATAGGGTCGACTGTTAATCCAACTTTAACGCTTTTAGGCACTAAAAAAGACGCAGGAGCGTTTACAAGATTAAAAATACTAAGAGGTTCTACTCAATTAATACAAACAACCTCTCCAACTGTTGCAACCATAACGGAGCTTCCTCAACAATTTGGCTTCGACAATGACAATAACCCTAATAAAACTTATAGCACGTCATATGTTACTAGTAGTTACATTGTACCTGCGCCAACTGGCAACGCTACTAGCACAACTACAACATATTCTGGAGAAGGTGACTATGGGTCTGGCCTAGCATTGAAAAATAACAAGGGTGTTTATGATACTAGAACCCCTACTGTAGGCAGCTCCTCTGCTCCTCAAGCAGCTCAAAATAATAAAAGTTCTAATAACAGAACAATTACCGGGTATTATCCATACTTCTACGGTAAATCATCATCTCAACTAACAACTCAGCAAATAAAAGACTTAATAATAGCTGGAGACTCTTCTGTTAACAAGGTGGTTGCTAATAGCTCTGGAAGCTTGTCAATGAATTTCAATGCTGATGGTGAATGGTGCTGGTTTTTAACTTATAATAAATTTTCCAATAAAACAGCTTGGTATGCTACGGCATTAAACAATGGTACTATAGGACAGCAGTCTGATGATTTGTTTCCTTTACCAACAAACTTTACAATAAAATCAAAAGATAATTTGTGGGAGGTAGATTACAAAATATATATCGCCACTAAAGTAACAACAATAACTAACGCAACAATTTCATAAGTCATGGCAATAAATTTAAGTGATAACATATTAGCGAAAACCACAGCTCCGGGTGACGCTAAGTACGGACCATATACAGGAGCAGACTTAGCAGCTGCAAAATCAGCAGCTACAACTTACCTACAAGCTTCTTATAGATATGAAGGTTTAACAGTAGGTTTGATCGTTGGATCAAGCAATATTGTTGAATACTGGTTTCAAGGCGGTGTAACTGATTCTAATTTAGTTCTAAAATCACAAGGTGGCGGCAGTGATCTTGAAGTTGCTAGTGACGGTACTACAATTGAAGCTACTACAGATAAAATAGACTTCGTGAGCGGAGTAAAAGCAACAGCTGTCGCTGGAACAGATGGTGTTACAATAGATACAACATTTAACTCAGCTGTAGATGATGACCTAGAAGTAGGTACTTCAGTCGGTGGGGTTTCTTCTGGAACTAAAGCATCCGCATTAAAAGATTTAAATATGGTTACATTGATGGAAACTATATTATTTCCTACTCAATTACCTACATATACACTACCTACATCAGCATTAAGTTTAAGTGGTTTTGCTACTAGTCAAGAAATCGGTTCAACAATTTCTCCAACCTCATCTTTAACTGGTGTTAAAAATGACGCAGGTGCAATATCAAATGTGACAATCGAGGCTAACTTAAATAGCGCTGGCTATAGTAACCTAGCTACAGGTGCTGGTTCAGCTACAACTCCAACAAATGTTCCAGATCAGTTTGGCTTTAACAACCCTAACAATCCTAACGCAGGTAGAACTCTTGCTGTTACTCAAGACTCATATCAAGTTCCAGCCCCTTCAACTGGCACTAGATCTGTATTTCAATATAGAGCTAAAGCTACAGTTGGTGCTGGTTTAGCTAAAAAAGATAATAAAGGAACTGACGATACAAGATCTGCAGGAACAGGAGTAAATTCTCCACAATCAGCTAGAACTGTAACATCTTCAGTTTCTACAAGATATGGATATTGGCCTTATTATTATGGTAAGTCTTCTTCTCAGCAAACAGCTGCTCAAGTTGAAGCATTGATCGAAGGTGGTACTTATGTCAGTAAGCAAGTAAAAAATGCTTCTGGAACACTATCAATGAGCTTTAGTGCTTCAGGTGAATGGGTTTGGTTTGCGATACCTGAAGGATTTGCTAATAAAACAAAATGGTATGTTGACGCTACTAACAATGGTAACATAGGTAGTAACTCAACAGATTTGTTTGCTGCAGGATCTGTAAAATCAATTGCATCTGAAGATGGTTATTGGACTAAAAACTATAAAGTATACGTAGCTCAAAAAGTTACAACAATTAATGATGTTCAAATAAAAGAATCTTAATAACATGGCTATAAATCTAAGTGATAACGTACTCGCTAAAACAACCGCCCCTGCGGATGCGAAGTATGGGCCTTATTCGGGAGCTGATATAGCTGCAGCTAAGTCTGCGGCTACGTCATACTTAGATGCCAGTTATAGATATAAAGGACTTACCGTTGCTCTTGTAGTAGGTAGTACTTTAACAGAGTACTGGTTTAAAGACGGCATAACTGATAGTGACTTAATAGCTAAATCAGGAGGAGGTTCTATAAGTGTAGAAGATAGTGGAACTGAAATAAAGTCTGATGCAGATGTTATCAACTTTACTGGTAATATTAAAGCATCGCTAGTAAGTGGTGTGGTCAATGTGACTTCTGATACTTTTACACATTCAAATGGAACTAACACTGTTTGGAGTATAACTCATAATCTAGGTAAATACCCTTCAGTAACTGTTATAAGCAGTGCAGGAGAAGAAATATTTGGTGAACTAACATTTACCAATGCAAACGCAATACAATTAACTTTCAGCGAGGCTATTGCTGGTACTGCGTATCTTAACTAATAAAAACAAAAACAAAAAAAATGGCAATTAAATTTTTACAAAATTTAGATTTAGCTTCAAATGCAATAAGCGGCCTCGTTATCGAGACTGGAACTTTACCAACGTCAAGTTTGACAAATGGTAGATTATTTGTAGATGGAACTGATCTAAAATATTACAACGGGTCAGCGTGGAAAACGTTAAATGACCAATCATTTAGCTTAAGCGCTGCAACATCATCTGATTTAGGTGGTATTAAGATCGGTTATACTGATACTGGAAAGAACTACGCTGTAGAACTTGATGGTAGTAATAAAGCATACGTTAACGTTCCTTGGACAGATACAACTTACACACTACCTTTAGCAGCTAGTGGTGAAAGAGGTGGTGTTCAAATTGGATATGTTTCATCAGGTAGAAACTATGCTGTACAATTATCCGGTGAGAAGATGTACGTAAATGTACCATGGACTGATACTTCAAAGGGAACTTTAAAAATAAATGTTGATGGAACAGAAGATGTAGCAAATATTATAGATAATACACTTGATTTTGTAGCTGGTTCTTTAGTAGATATAACAGGTGATCAAGCTGGTGAACTTCAATTTGACGTTGACTTAAGTGAATTAGCTGATAAAACAACAGTTGATGCAGGAAAAGATTACCTAGCAATTGCTAAAGGTGGCGCAGGTCAGACATCTAACTATGGTAAGGTTCTTGTAGGAGACATACATTTAAATAACCTTGGTGATGCTGAAGCTGATGTTGATTTTGGCGGTTTCGCATTATTAGACGTTAAAACTGGTTCTGCAGATTCAGATGGTGTTAATAAAGGCCAAATGGATACAGCTATTGCTAATGCCATTACTAGTGGAATGGACTTTAAGGGTAATTATGACGCTAGTGGTGCTCTACCAAGTTCAGCTGAAGTAGGTGATACTTATGTTGTTACAGTTGCTGGTAACTCTGCAAGTTTCCCTGTTACATTAGAAGCTGGTGATTTGATCGTTTGTAAGACAGCTTATGCTTCAGGTGGAAGTCAAGCTAATTGGGTTGCTGTTCAAAGTAACTTACAGCTTAATGATGCTACTACTACTACAAAAGGTATAGCTAGCTTTAATGATGCTAACTTTGTTGTAAATGCTGGAGCTGTTTCTTTAGATGATCAACTAGGTTCAAGCACTCAAACAGCTGGTAGTGCTAGTAAAACTGTTAATGTTACAGCAAACAAGCAAGGTATCATAACTGCTTTAGGTGAGCAAAATATATCTATTGCTCACTCACAGGTTAGTGACTTTGATGTTGAGGTTGATGCTAAAATTAAAGCTAGACAATGGTATGGTAAAGCAACTTCAGGTATAAACTCCACTACTTTATCATTCGAGCATAGTTTAAGTTCTAAACAATTAGTTATGAACCTATTTGAAGCTTCCACTGGTACAATAGTTATGGCTGAAATGAGTGCTGATACTGCAAGTACAGTAAAAGTTAAATTCGCTGAGGCTGTCGCTAGTTACGACACTTATGAACTAGCTGTTCAAAAAGTTGAAGTTGACTCTTAATTTATAAAACAAAAACTATAGTGGCGTTGTTAATCCAGCGCCACTTTATTAATAATTAAATCAAATCAAATGGCAATAAGCTTTTTATCAGACGTAACAATAAATGGAGGTACTACTATAAACTTAGATAGTGGTAATGCATTTACAATTAATGAACCAGACAAAGATCAACAAGGTAGACTTATATTTAGCTACTCTAATGGTGATCCAACATTAACAATTGCATCTAGAGCATCTACCGCAAAACTTCATATTAGAAGTGATGCAACTGGCAATGGTTTGTATTTTGACGAAGATGGTCAAATATATGTTAATGGTAATAATTATGATGGTATTAGAGTAAATGGTACTTCTTTAGCTAGTATAGGTACAAATACTAATAAATTAGATTTAGGTAGTTCTACTAGACCATGGGGTGATATTTATTCAACAGGTTCTTATGTTAATACTTTAACATTAAGCAGTATTGCAACAGCATCGTCAGAAACAGTAAGCGCTTTATTTGAAGAGTCTGGAGCTGTTGTAAAAAAAGATTTAGGAACTAACGCTTTTAGTAGCGCTACAATACCTACAGATAACAGCGAGTTAGATAATGGAGCTGGTTATTTAACTTCACTTTCAGGTGCGGTACTTACAACAACAAATCAAACAATAGCTGGAACTAAAACTTTTAGTGAAAATACAAGGTTTCCAGGACCTGATGGTGGTGTGGAAATAGGTACTTGGGCACATTCTAGTTCTTATGGTTTCATAGGTACAAAAAATATGTCAGGTCTAGAATACGCTATGATATTTGATGGTACTAACACTTTGGTAGGAGCAGGGACTGGATCTTTAAAATTAAGAGGACCAGCAAATGATTCATCTCCATCAATAGTTATAAATGGAACTACATGCACAGTTGACAATGGAACGAGTGTTGGGCAAGGAACAATAAGAGCTAAATACAACTCTTCTGATAATTCAACTGGTGTAACATCTACCTTTACGGTTAGAAATGGAAACAACTCCGCATCTTTAACATTTACTATTAAAGACGGTATTGTAACAGGGATTTCTACATGATGTTAATACAAGACTGGAACGACCAAGACAAAGCTAAACTACTAAATAGAATATTAGAAGTATTAGGAAATAAAGAGTACGTAGACATAGTTGTATACGGAAGTAGAGTTAGTAGTGATTTCACTGCTAAGTCTGACATTGACGTAGGTATTTATGTTAACGAAATAAAAAGATGTCCATGTTGCCAGTTGCAGCCAGCTGAAATTACTAGCTATGTAAATGGTATATATAATCCAGAAAACGAACTTGGTAATTGGTTTATTATGGATATAACATTTCATTTAGCATCAAAAATAAAAACTAATACTTGGGCACAGTTTGGTGAAACATATGATCTACCTAAATACTCTTTAATAACTAACGAGTATTATCCGGGTAACAAAAATGAGATAAAAAAATTCAAAAAAACAAAATATAAAAATGGCAATAATACATAATTATCCAATAAAGGCGAATGTTGTAAGTGGCGATCAGTTACTGATAACAGACTCTGAGTCAGAAGAATTAGAAACTAAACAAATAACAATTGGTGATTTGCCAGGCGCTAGTGGAGACGTTGCTAGTTTTTCAGCAGGAACAACTGGATTACTACCTTCAAACAACACTGTTGGCGTTGTAACCCTGTCAGGCACGTTAAATGTAGCTAACGGTGGTACAGGTAAAACAACTGCTCAAGAAGCCATAGATGATCTAACTGCTATTAGTGCGGCTACAGTTGGACATGTATTAACTAAAGATTCTAACGGTAACGCAAAGTGGATGGCTAGTAGTGGTGGCGTATCTACCTTTACTAATACTAATGGTACTTTTGTATCTGCAGGAACAGAAAACTCCACTGCAGCTGGAGCAGTCACAATGGGAACTATAGATTTGTCAGCCACTGGATTAAGTAGCGATGTCGCAGTTAAACAAACTCAATTTTTAAGAGGTGACAACACTTGGGCTACTCAAGCTGGTATTACGCCCGTTGGATCTGATTATTATGTTCAATTTAAACTAAATAATGGTCTTAGTGGTTCTGACGAATTTACTTTTTCATCTAAGGAATTATCAGTAGAAAACACCGTATCGATAAAAGGAGATGGTACAAATGCTGGAAAATTAAAAATATTTTGTAAAGATCAAACTACACCTCATGCTGTAACAATAGAAGGTCCAGATCATGATGCTGCTGTTCCTTATACTTTAAAATTACCAAAAACTTTACCTAACGTAGCCAACCAAATACTTGAGTCAAATGGATCAGGTGCTTTATCATGGATAGCTACTCCTTCAGGTAGCTCAGTACCTTTAGCAGCTAGTGGAACAAGAGGAGGTATACAAATTGGATACACTACTGCTAGTAAAAAATATGCTTTAGAATTAGACAACGAAAAGGCTTTTGTAGATGTACCCTGGTCTGACACTACTTATGATATTATGGGTAGTGGAAACAGTTACGCTGCTGGTTTAGTTTTAGCAGGTAGCTCTACTCATGGTAACTCATTTTTAAGAAAAGACGGAACGTGGCAAACTGTATCTTCCGGTAATGATACTAATTTAGCTACTAATAATCTCACCTCAACTGGAAATAGAACGTTTGCAAGTGGTAATTACAACTTAAAGTTCACAGGTAGTAGTTCTATAACAATGGAACAAACAAATGGTTTAGCTTTAACTGGCCCGCTTTCTACCAACAACCAATTATACTCAATAAAAAATAGTATACCAAATAAAAATGCAACTTTTACTATTGATTGGAAAGATGGGAATGTTCAAGAAGTGTTATTGACACATACGTCAGGAAATATAGTTATAAATTGCACTACCAACGTTAAATCTGGTGCTAGATACAGTGTTATAGTAAAAAGAAATAACAGTAATGGTACTTTTAATTTTGGAAGTAATGTTTATTGGCCTGATTCATCAACAAGCACACCTATGGGAACAGCTGGTTCAGCATATTTTCAACTATACGAGTTTGTCGCTGCAGGACCTGGTTTAATGGCTTACGCTTATAATGACTACGCTACTGCAGGATAAAATGTAGAAAATCACTTTTACAAGTGATACTAATAAATAACCAACGTTTAACTTAAAACCAAATACAATGACGTTTTTATATACCCGTACTAACACGTGGAATAGTGCACCACAACCAAACGAAGAAACCATTAATTATTGGAAACATATTTCACAGAAGAAAAACTGGAGGATAGTTCAATTACCAAATGGATTTTTACAAACCGAATATAAATCTATCGATTCAGAAGATTGGATCGATGTTACCAGAAGAGAAACAATAGCTGGAGCAGAACAAGCAATAGATGCTTCTATTGAACATTATGCTAAAAAGCTAGAGTTTACCAAAGGACCGAAAGTAGTTAAAACCTTCGAGTAAAATATTCAAAATCAATCATATCAAATTATATTAAATGCAAGAATTAAAGTTAGTTAAAGAGCTGGCTTTTGGCGATACTGCTAGAAGTCAGATCTTAACTGGTGTTGAAAAACTTACTAATGCAGTAGGATCAACACTAGGAGCAAGTGGAAAATGTGTTATACTAGAAGATGGCAATGGCGCACCACAAATAACAAAAGATGGAGTAACAGTTGCTAATAGCATCACATTGAGAGATCCATTAGAAAATATTGGAGCTACACTTATTAAACAAGCTGCGCAACGTACAGTATCAGATGCTGGTGACGGTACAACTACAGCAACAGTGTTAGCAAAAGCTATTTTAGACCAAGCTACAGAACATTCGTTATTAGATGATCAAAGAACCATGAGAAATGGTATAAATTCTGGCGTCGAAAACGTTGTAAAGTATTTAGCTAAAAATAGCAAAAAAGTAAAAGGAAAAAAAATAGACCAAGTAGCTACTATATCAGCTAATAATGATAAGAAGCTAGGCAAGGTTATAGGAGAAGCATTTAGGTTAGTGGACGAAACCGGTGTTGTTATGATGGAAACAAACGAACAACCTGAAACTGTCGTAGAATTAATAGAGGGTGTTCAATATGACCAAGCATTAAAGAACAACCATTTTATTACCAATCTAGAAAAAGGAACGGCTGAACTTGAAAATCCGTTGGTTCTAATCGTTGAATCAGTAATACCCAACGTGCGGAAGATTCAGTCAATCCTTGAATTTATTATAAAAAATGGTAAGAGTCTTCTTATCATTGCAGATGTTGACCCACAAGTAGTTTCCGCGTTGGCCATGAATAAAAAGAAGGGTAATATAAAGGTCAATATCGTAGATGCGCCAATATATGGAATCAGCAAGAAAGACGTGTTAAGCGATCTATGTGCTGTTACTGGCGCTACACTTATTAACGAGAACCTTGGTGACGATATGGATATTATCCAAGAAGAACATCTAGGCACGTGCATTAAATCCGTTACTAATAATGAAGAAACTATATTACAAGTTGATCTTTCAAATAACAACAAAGTTAAAGAAACAGTTGTTTTACTTGAAAAGCAAATTAAAGAAACTAAAAACCCTAATATTTTAGTTAGATTAGAAAAAAGATTAGCAAAATTAAAAGCTAAAGTAGCTACAGTTAAAGTAGGTGCTAATTCTGAAATAGAACTAAAAGAAAAACTAGATAGAGTTGAAGATGCAATTTGTGCTACAAAAGCAGCTATTAAAGAAGGAATAGTTTGTGGTGGTGGAGTTGCTTTATTAAATGCTAGTTTTAATTTAAAACCAACATGCATAGGTGAAGAAGTGCTGTACTCAGCAATAAGAAAACCTTATGAATTAATACTTAAAAATGCTGGTATTGATGAGTTAAAAAAACTAAGTGACGGAGAAGGTATTAACGTAGTTACAGGTGAACCTGTAGATATGATAAAGGCTGGTATAATAGACCCAATGTTAGTTACAAAAAGTGCTTTACAAAATGCAGCTTCAGTAGCTACAACTATACTGTCAACTGATTGTGTTATTAACAACATTAGAGCATGAAAGCAGTAGGTAAGTATATAGTTATAGATCCTATCAAAGAAACTGATATGACTACAAAAGGAGGTTTGATCTTGGCTGAGAAGCAAAGAGAAGATATTAGATACAGAAGAGCTAAGGTTGTAGAACCTGGCTCTGATGTTAAATTATTAAACAAAGATGATGAAGTTTATTATGACAAAGCAGCTGGGTTTAATATTGAAATAAATAAAGAAAAATACAAAGTAATAAAAGAAACAGACATTGTTGTAATAATTTAAGATATGGGATATTTTGGAAAGAAAAAATCATTTGAAGAAAAAGAAGCTGCTAGAGAAATAAAGAAGCAAAATAAGCTAAAGAAAAAAGGTATAGAAGTAAATGAGCGAGATGGTTCAGCTGCTGATGAAAGAAACATGTTAAAGCAAAATAGAAAAGAGAAAATAGGAAATTTCTTTAACACTGTTAGTAATGCTAGGGAAAGATCGTTTGCTAACAAAATGAACAGAAAGCTTATTAAAGCTGATACTAGAAATACAGTTGCTCAAATTGAAGGTCATGAAAGCGTAGCTGATAAAAATACTTCAAGAGCTATGGATATTCAAATAATGAGAGATAAGCCTAAAATGGGAATCAATATCTCTACTGACAACTCTGTACATCAGGTGGATAACTCTTCTACTACTTCAAATACAACTACAACTACAAGTAAGCCTTCAAAACCTAAAACAAGAAAACAAACCGAAGGTGCTAATTCTGAGCCATCACGCAGAAAGCAAGGCGATCTGACAAATGATATGCCAAACGAACCTTTTGGTATTGGGGAAGGTGTCGTGAGCGCATCAGGTAAAAAGACATCGAGAAAAATACCAGGAGGAGATAAAATTGAAAAACCAGTACTTTGAAAATAACCTCTTCAGATTTAAAAGAAATAGGTTTATTAAAACACTACAGGATTATAAGAAAGTGGGCTTGCAAAAACAATGATTTAAACGACGCTGATTTAGAGCTGCTAATTTATTTAGACTCTATTCAGCATTTTACAAAAGATGATTTTAAAAAAGGTACATACTCATTCAGCTGGGATAATAGACGCTGGAACAGATTATTGAAACAAGGGTGGATTATAGTGTGGAGAGAAAGAAATCGCACAACCCAAAAATATCATATATATAAAGTTTCCTTAAAGTGTAAACAGCTGATAAGTAAAATGTATCGTATTATGTTAGGTGAAGAAGACATAATAAAAGGGAAGATTGACAAGGGTAATAAATATAACCATAAGGTAATATCCAAGTCAATTGACTATTTAAATAAAGATAAAACAAGAGGATATGTCTAGATTAAGTAAACATAACAGGTATCAAAAAAGTAAACCAGCCCCAGTTAAAGCTCTTCCTGCTATAGGAGCGCTGGTAGCTAAAGCTTTGCCTGCTATAAAAGGTGTTGTAGCTAAAGCTGGTGCAGGTGGTGCAGGTGGTGCAGGTGGTGCAGGTGGAAAAGGTGAAATTGTAAAAAAATTAGTTTCAAAGTTTTCTAATAAACAAAAAAATAATACTCAAGAGACTGCTGAACAAAAAGATTTTTATGCTGACCAATCAGGAGGTGACTTCAGCCATTTACAAAACTCACAACCGCCTTTCGCTATGGTATCACCTTTTAAAAAAGACAAAGAAGATGATAGCGTAACTGTTTCTAGTAGTGTTAAAGGTGTTAGTTTAAAAGATACTGAAAAGTACGATGCAGTTGGAGGAACTCCAACAGTTGTAGCTGGTTCTAGTTCAGATCCTGTAAGTGGAAAAGCTCCTACAACTGAGAATGCTGTAACCGCAACTGGAAAAATAAATGGTATGGAAATATCAACTACAGAGTCTGAAACTTCACTAGCTCAAGCAGAAGAAAATAAAACTTCAAAAGTAAATCCTAGCACTGGAAATGTTGTTGCTAATCCTAGCGGGTCCAAAAGTAATTCTAATACAGCTGAAAATGCTATTAAACAAAGTGAGGGTTCTAAAAAGCCAGTTATAGGTAATGAAACTCGTCTTGGTAGTATGCATAATAAGCATTATTGGGAAAAGAATAAAAGAGGAAAGTATGTTAAAAGAAACGATAATCTTTGGGTTAGAGATAGACCCAAAGAAGGTGGCCCAACTGATGTAACTTATACTAACCCTTTTAATAAGCCTAAAGTTGAAAAGCCAGCTGTAACAGGTGGTGTTAAAGCTGATTTAAATAAAAAATCTGACATACCTACAGATATGAGTTATAGACCTGCTGAGTCTTTTGGTAATCCTAATGCTAAAACTGCATGGAGTAAAGCTGGTTTAAATGAAATGAAAAAATATGCAGAAGCTAGCTTAAAAGAAGGAGATGAAGCTGGTTATAATCATTATACTAACATAATAAACAACACTAGACTTAAAGCGGGTTTAAATAAAACTAGAAAAACAGATGTTAATTCTAGTAGTACACTTGGAAATGGTCCAGATATGAAGAACGCTGCATTGCATACTAATAGATCTAAACCTTTATCTGGTTCTGCAAAAATAGATTCAAACATAAAAGGAAATACGAGCAATGTTAAGGATATTAAAATGCAAGATGTTAACGCTGCTGAAAACAAATTAGCTAATTCACCTCTTGATCCTAGCAAAAAACTTAATGCTAAAGCTGTAAAACCATCTATTAACTCAAATACTAAAGCAAGCACAAGTAACGTTAAGGACGTTAAAGTGGATAGAGATGTGGCAAATAGAAATTACGCTGCCACTATAAATGGCAAAACCACGCAGGATAAATATAATTATGAAAAAGCTCAAAAGAAAAGTGATAAAGTTATAGCTAAGAAAAAGAAAGGGAAAATAACAACAGAAGAAGCTGTTGATAAAATTAATAAAATTTATAAAACTAAAACTAAAACTAAAACTAAATCATCGCCTCAATCATCGTCTTCCGGACTTAGTAAGTCAACTAAAAGAAAAGTTGAAAAGCCAATTATAAAAGAGAATAAAATAAAAGATAAAAATAATAAACCTAAAAAAGTTAAAAAACCTAAAGTAAAAACTAAAAAAGCTCGTGGTGGAAAAGGTACAGGTTTGTTAGATAATGGTAAAAACCCTTTATTTAAATCATAAGATATGTCATATAACATGAAAAAATTACCTTCGCCAGGTAGATACAATCAAGTAAGTGAAGATTCACCAGCTAAAATTGCATTTCTAGGGAAAGCTTTACAAGCCGGAGTCGGACTTGTAAAAGGTTTTGCAGATAAAGATTTAAAAGGACAAGGTTTTAAAGCTAGAGCTGGTAATGCTCTAAAAACAAGTGCTAACTCTGTTCTTGGTCAAGATGTGTTTGAAACTCAAGATATGGCTGCTGAAAGCGCTGAAGGTGAAACAGGTGAGGCACCTGATTTAACAGAATTAAAAGAAGCAGTAGAAAAAAACACCTATGATATTAGTACATTAGGTGGTGGTGCTGGTTCTGGACTAACATATCAAGGAAGTATAAATGGTGAGTCAAAAGAAGTAGTATCTTCAAAAAGTAATCCGCTTAAAAAAACCGGATGCGTTAAAAATTATAAATAAATAAATAAATAGTTATGCCAAGTTACGGAGAAATACAACAACCTGCAGGTATGAAAAAAGATTGTGGATGTGACCACTCTTGCTCATGCAGTATACCTGAAAACAAAAAAATGGTTCACTTAGGTGTAACCGCTGGCTTTAAGATAGAAGCTCCTACCTACAAAGGTAATGCAGCTTTGAACGCTCAGAGAGTTAAATAATGGGCTTAGAAGATATAAAGCTGTATTGTTTAAATATAACATCAGCTACGGTTGTTGGTCTTGGATGGCTAGAACCTATATTATCTATAATGCTATTGTTAACGACGCTTGGCTACACAGCTAACAAGTGGTACTTAATGAATAAAAGAAAATGAGAAGTATAAGCGAAATTATAATACATTGTTCTGCAACTAGAGAAGGACAAGACATAACAGTAGATACTATAAAAAAATGGCACGTTGAAGGACGTGGTTGGTCTGACATAGGTTATCATTTTTACATTGATATAAATGGTAAAATATGGAAAGGAAGAGATATAGATCGATCAGGGGCTCATTGCAAGAATCACAATAGAAATTCTATAGGGGTATGTTATTGTGGCGGCGTAGAGACTGATGGTAAGACACCTAAGGATACAAGAACACCAGAACAAAAAGAAAGCTTGTTACATGTCCTTAAAACACTAATGGCGATGTTTCCGCTTGCTACTATTTATTCACACAATGAGTTTGCTAATAAAGCATGCCCATCATTTGACGCTACTAAAGAATATGAAAATCTCTGAATCAACTGAATTTAAAATAGATTTAAAAACTGTAATTGGAATAATAATGCTAACAACTACTTTAGTTGGCATGTATTATACTTTGCAAGAAGATATACGTTTAGCTAAAACATTACCACCGGTAGAGGTAACTCGTTTAGAGTATGAGTTAAAAGAGCAGTGGAATGAAAAAATGATTATGCAGCTAAAAGATCAAGTGGAGATGCTTGAACAAACTCAAGATATAATAAAAGAAGAGGTTAGTATAACTTCTAGCATGATTAAAGATGGTACTGAAGCCGATGCTAGATTAGAAGATCTTAATAGACAACTAGAAGAATTACAAAACAAAAAGCCTAGTACTAGAATTATAGTAAAAGAAGTTAAAGTAGATAAAAAAGGTAGAAAATTATAATTATGAATGAAAGTCCGTTTCAAAGAGCAAAAAACTCTTGTTGGCCTGGATATGTGGCTAAAGGCAAGAAGAAATCACCTAGTGGTAAAAAAACCAAAAGTGGTAAACCAAAAATGGTTAACAACTGTGTTAAAATAAAATAACAATGTATACTCAACCAGGTAGTCCTTTTGCTAAAAAAGGTAAAATAAGAAAAACAACCAAAGGTAAAGGTAGAAATTTTAGAACTAAAGAAGAAGGTGCTGGAATGACTTCTAAGGGAGTTAAAGAGTATAGAAGAAAAAACCCAGGCAGCAAGCTTAAGACGGCTGTAACTGGAAAAGTTAAACCAGGTAGTAAAGCTGCTAAAAGAAGAAAATCATTTTGCGCTAGATCAAAAGGCTGGACCGGTGAAAGAGGTAAAGCTGCTAGACGTAGGTGGAAATGTTAATATATGGGATTTAAAATAAAAGCACCTTACGAAATAGACAATACCCCAGTTTACTTAACAAAAGAAACTGAAGAAGTATTAGGAAGAGCTAATAAAGCTGGAAGTATAAATTTAAACTGTGAGGTTACAGATCCTAAGTTAATAAAAAAAGTTTGCGATCACGAAAAAATACATTTAGATCAAATCGATAGAGGAGATTTGACATATACTGACGATGCTGTTATATGGAAAGGAAAAGAATATTCTAGATCTGAAATGAAAGAAGGTGCTAAGAACCTACCATGGGAAGCAGAAGCATACAGAAACGAAACTACTTAAAAAATAAATTATGAATTACAATAAAGATAAATCAGGAATAAACTTTAATTCGGCTTTAGAGACTGAAGCTATGAATCCTGAAACAGATATGAATAAAGGTTTTCAAAATGCTATTATAGCTAACAAATCAAAAACACCGCCTATTACTTACGCACAAGAACCAGGCAAAGCCCCTATGTTGAGAAACTGTGGAAGTTCTAGATATAAAAAGTAATGGAAAAGAAAACATTTAAAGAAACTAAAGTAGGTGCTTTTTTAGCTAGCAAAGCTCCTAAAGTATTACAAGCGTTAGGCGATGTACTGCCTAATCAGGGAACACTTGGAGTGGTAAAAAACTTAATATCAAGTGATACTAAGATTAAAGCCGTTGACAAAGAACATGCTATGAAGCTTATAGAACAAGATATAGCTGAAATGAAAGAAGTGTCTAGCAGGTGGAGAAGCGATATGAAAAGTGACTCATGGCTTAGTAAAAACACTAGACCTTTAGCTTTAGTATTTTTAACAGTATCTGCAGTTTTCATGATGGCTGTAGATTCATTTCACTTACAGTTTGACGTAGATGAATCATGGATAAACTTATTAAAAACTTTACTGGTAACAGTATATGTAGCATACTTCGGAAGTCGTGGTGCTGAAAAAATAACAAAAATAAATAAATAAAAATGGCAAGAGGAGTAACAGGAAATTTCCAAAGCAACCCAAGAGTATTTGCTCATGACGCATTATCTTTAATAACTTCAGGCGCAACTGCTAATTACGTTTTTGGTGATGTAATACCAGGAGTTGAAGTTTCTGGAAACGGCGTGTGTTTGTATGTAGGTAAAGACATAGCAACATTAAGTGTAACAATGGAAACAGGCAGTGATTGCATTTTCAAAAACTTAAAAGCTGGACAATTTATACCAATACTAGTTAGGGCTGTAAAAAGCGTTGGCGGTCAATTGGCAGAAGGAGAACTAGTAGCACTTTATTAATATGTGGTTAGGTATAGGTTATACAATTCCTCATCAAGGAGATAGAAATACTAATCAAAATGAAACGTATTACTTATTACACGAGGATGGCAGAAGACTTAAATTTGCTTACCCTTATGATGCATTATTAGAGAGAGCAGAAGCTCCAAACCCAGTTTAAAATAAAAAATTAAAAGAAATTATGGCAGACGTAAGAATATCAGATTTAACAACTGAATTAGATTTAGGTAATGTTAAAGGGCTTGTTGGCTATGTAGAGTCAGGAACTCCAAACGTATTTAACACCGTTAAAATAACTGGAGATCCTTTAAACAGCTCTAAGAATCTTGTTGTTTACAATACTAGCGGTGATATACCATCAACTGGATCACCTACAGATAGCGTTCATAGAACGGAGCTAACATCAAGCGGTATTAAAACGTATTATACCAACATGCTGATAGAAGGTAAATCTTTGGCAACATTTAAAGCAAGTGGAGTTACCATTGATGGAACTTATAGTTATGGAAATGGAGCAAGTAAACCAAGTTCTATAGAATTAAAAACTAATGTTAACTCTGGTAATGAAGGTTCTATATTAATATCTTCAAACGGCGGTGGGGCTGCAGCTGCTGTAAGACTTAGATCAAAAAAAGAGATTCAAATAGATTTACATAGTATTGGAGCTGCGACAGCACCTGTTAAAGGTAGCTTTTTAAAAGCAAAAGACGTTGAAGGTAACGTTGAGTGGGGAGTAATGGGAGAGGCTGTAACAGCTTTAACACTTGAAGGTACTACTGCTTCTTCTACTTCTAGAGCTTCATATGGTGTTAACGTTATAACAACTGCTGCAACAGCTAATCTTGCCACAAGACTTCCTGACCCAGTAACTGGTCAGCAAGTTACTTTTATTAATAACTCTTTAATGCCTATTTCAGTTTTTCCTTCTACCACTGGCGGAAAGATTAATTATGTTGTTGATGGACAAGCTTCAATACCTAACGATGGTAAGTCTTATACATTTTACTGTGTTGAAAATCCTACACCAGGTGCTTGGGTATGGAGTCCACCAGCTACAAATCAAATTGAATATCAAGAAATGAGTATAAGCCATACTCAAGGAGCTGCTTCAGATGACTTTAATGCTGGCCAAGGGGGATCTAACTTTGCAAGCGCTGGTCTTGGTTATTCAAACGGTATAACAACTACAGGAACATGGAACACGTATAACTTTTCTGCTACTGCGGTAAAATTTAAATGTTATACTAACATTAGGTGGGCTGACATTGCAACAGGAAGCATTCAAGGAGCTTGGATGCAAGGATATGGTCTATTAAATAGCAGTAGTATACAAGGTACAAGTAGTGGTCAAAGATTTACAGCTCAGTTTAGTGGTACTCAAGCTAGTCCTGGAAATTACGTTCAGGAAATAACCGTCGGTCCAGCTTACACAGGAGAGGTTGGAGACATAGGAACATTATACATGGAAGAAGCGTCTTATGGTTACCCTTTATGGAGAATATTGGGAAATCAAGCAGTGGCAAATCCAATAGCTGGAAATAATGAAACAATGAATTCTCAAGCGTTTACAACATTTGGTATGTTTCCAAGCGCTAATGCTAAAACAAAAGTTTACAAGTATAAATGGTTTATAGAATACTCATCATAACTACAAAATAAAGTAAATAAGTGTTTATATAAGTAATTATATAAGTACAACAATAACAATTAAATTATATTAAATTAAATACAATGGCAAAAGCAAAAAAAGTAACAAAAAAAGAACTAGAAAGCATTAAAGAACTTCAAGACAGTTTATCTAAGATGTTGAATGAAATTGGTAAATTAGATTTTTCTAAATATATAATTTCTAAAAACATAGAGTCTGAAAATGGTAAAATGGAAGCATTAAAATCAGAATTAGAAAAGAAGTACGGATCTGTAAATATAGACTTGCAAACTGGATCAATAAAAGCTATTGAATCAAGTGATGCAAAATAAAATAAGAAAAATAAGCATAGGTTCTGACTACAAGAATGACGCAATGCATTATTCTGTTGGTCAAGAGGTTTATGGCGGGCATACTATTATTGATATTATATTTGTAGATGAAGATCAGTCTTATAATATTTTTATTCAAAAAAATGACGAGGTTTTACCTTGGAAAAAATTTAATAAAAATATGGCTGTATCTGTTGAGTTCGATTTAAAGTATTAATGAAAAGTTTATATAACTTTATAATTAAACCTTTAAAAGATAGATATGAAAATATTAAAGAGATTAAAGGTAAACAACTCATAGTTAACACAAGTATTGAAAACCACATTTTTATTAGCAAAAAAGCTGTTGTTGTTTCGACTCCAGCAGCTTATGCTTCAAAAATAAAAGTTGGTGATAACGTATATGTGCATCATAATATATTTAGAAGGTGGTACAATATGAAAGGTGAAGAGCAAAACTCGTCAATGTATTTTAAAGATGATTTATACTTTGCTTCACCAGATCAAATATACATGTACAATTTGAAGCCTCACTTAGATTATTGTTTTGTAAAACCAATTGAAAACCAAAACTCATTAGAGAACAGAAAAGAACAACCTAATGTAGGAATAGTGAAATATTCTAACAAGTTCTTAGAAGCTCTAGGAGTAACACCTGAAACACTTATTACGTTTACACCTAACTCTGAGTTTGAGTTTATTATAGAAGGTGAACGACTTTATTGTATGAAATCAAATGATATAGCTTTAACTCATGAATACCAAGGAAACGAAAAAGAAAATAATCCTAGCTGGGCAAAAAGCAGTTGAGGAACTTATCAAGGTAGCAAAAGAAAAGATTGTAGACTCAGACGATGATGTAAGCGCTGATAGATTAAAAAATGCTGCCGCCACTAAAAAGCTAGCCATATTTGATGCTTTTGAGATATTAAATAGAATACAAGAAGAGGAAGATATGTTAAATGAAAAGCCTAAAGAAGTTAAAGAACAAAAAACTTTTAGAGGTTTTGCAGAAGGGAGAAGTAAGTGAGTTATTATCAAACTCTTTGTAAAGAGATTGAGGACGTTGTAAATCCTAAGATATTAGCTAAGAACAACAGATATAAAAAGTGGGAGTATGGTTATAACTCTGATTATGATTTTATAGTAATAAGTAAAACTGGAAAAATTGGACAAATCATTGAAATACAAGGTCTCCGCATTGCTCTACCAACAGCAGATGAACCGTTTAAACGAAGCGAAAAAAAAGCTGAACAACACTGGGAAAAAAAAGAGTATCCAAAAGAATTAAGTAAAATTAAAAGTAGATTTGATTGGGAGGAATACCCATCAGATTTTAAAGAAAAATGGTATGACTATATCGACGAAGAATTCAAAAGAAGAGAAAATGGTTATTGGTTTTACAATAACGGCTTGGCTACTTACATTACTGGTACTCATTACATGTACCTCCAATGGTCAAAAATCGATATTGGAGCACCGGATTTTAGAGAATCAAACAGGCTCTTCTTTATATTCTGGGAAGCATGTAAAGCAGATGTTAGGTGTTATGGTATGTGCTACCTCAAAAACAGACGATCTGGATTCTCTTTTATGTCAAGCGCAGAACTTGTCAACCAAGCTACAATATCTTCCGATGCTAGGTTTGGAATACTTTCCAAGTCTGGTGCAGATGCCAAAAAAATGTTCACGGATAAAGTTGTACCCATATCAGTTAACTACCCGTTCTTCTTTAAACCGATTCAAGACGGTATGGATAGGCCGAAAACGGAACTGGCATATCGTGTTCCGGCATCAAAGCTTACTAGAAGAAAGCTTGAATCAAATGAGCAGCTTAGAGAACTAGATGGACTTGATACAACTATTGACTGGAAAAATACAGGTGACAACTCTTATGATGGTGAAAAGCTAAAATTATTAGCTCATGATGAAAGTGGTAAATGGGAAAGACCTGATAATATATTAAACAACTGGAGGGTTACAAAAACTACATTAAGGCTAGGTAAAAGAATAGTAGGAAAATGTATGATGGGATCAACCTCAAACGCTTTAGACAAAGGTGGAGACAACTTCAAAAAATTATACTACGCTTCTGACGTTGCTAAAAGAAATAGAAACGGACAAACATCTTCTGGGCTCTATAGCCTGTTCATTCCTATGGAGTGGAACTACGAAGGATTCATCGATACTTATGGATTACCTGTATTCGTTAGAAGCAAAACTCCAGTCAAAGGAGTTGATGGCTACGACATTACAACAGGAGTTATTGAACACTGGGAAAATGAAGTTGACGGACTTAAAGAAGATCAAGACAGTTTAAACGAATACTATAGACAGTTTCCAAGAACTGAACAACATGCTTTTAGAGACGAAACTAAAAATAGCTTATTCAACTTAACAAAAATTTATCAGCAAATAGATTATAACCAAGAGTTTGACAACACAATGAACGTCACTAAAGGTAGTTTTTCTTGGGCTATACAAGATGAAAAAGTTGTATTTAATCCAAATAAAAATGGTAGGTTTTTGGTTTCTTGGGTGCCTGATTTAAATTTGCAAAATAAAATTATTATTAAAAATGGAATTAAATATCCAGGCAGCGAACACATTGGAGCTTTTGGTTGTGACTCTTATGATATTAGCGGTACTGTTGACGGTCGCGGAAGTAAAGGAGCACTTCATGGATTAACAAAGTTTAGTATGGAAGAAGCTCCAGCTAATCACTTTTTTTTAGAATATATAGCTAGGCCACAAACAGCTGAAATGTTTTTTGAAGATGTTTTAATGGCTTTACACTTTTATAGCATGCCAATACTTTGTGAAAACAACAAACCTCGTTTATTGTATTACTTAAAAAGAAGAGGTTACAGAGGTTTTAGTATTAACAGACCTGATAAAGTTTGGAACAAGCTTTCCACAACTGAAAAAGAAATAGGTGGAATTCCTAACACTAGTCAAGATATTAAACAAGCACATGCCGCAGCTATTGAAGCTTACATAGAAGAGCATGTTGGCTTAAGAGAGGATTTACACGGCGATATGTATTTCCAAAAAACTTTAGAAGATTGGGCTATGTTTGACATAAACAATAGAACAAAGCATGATGCTTCAATAAGTTCTGGTTTAGCCATTATGGCTTGTAATAAAAATAAGTATACACCAGTCAATAAGAGAACTAAAAAGTCTATCAATTTAGGTATAAAAAGATATGACAATGACGGTTATTATTCAAAAATAATATAAATGCAGATAAACACAAATTTCAACAGTTCATTTCCTAGTCAAGTCGTTAGTAACGAGGAGAAAAATAGTATGGACTATGGCCTAAGAGTAGCTAGAGCTATAGAAGGAGAATGGTTTAGAGTAGACTCTGGCGTTGGAATGAACGATAGGTTTAGAACTAATTATAATAACTTTCATAGACTTAGATTATACGCTAGAGGAGAACAGTCAATACAGAAGTATAAAGACGAACTATCTATCAATGGTGATTTATCTTATTTAAATTTAGACTGGAAACCTATTCCAATAATACCAAAATTTGTAGACATATTAGTAAATGGCATATCTTCTAAAGATTATGAAATAAAAGCTTATGCTCAAGACCCGGCTTCACTTAGAAAAAGAACTGGATACGCTGAAAAATTACTAAGAGATATGCAGGCTAAAGAACTGTTAATGAAACTTAAGCAAACTGCTAATATAGATGTTTTTAATACTGACAAGCCAGAAGCACTTCCAGAGAATCAACAAGAACTTGATCTACATATGCAGTTAGATTATAAAGAATCTATAGAAATAGCAGAAGAAGAGTTAATAAACAATACTTTAACTAGAAACAAATATAAATTAACAAAGAAAAGAATAGTTGAAGATTTAACAATACTTGGTATCGCTGCTGTTAAGACAAGTTTTAATAGATCGGAAGGTATAAAAGTTGAGTACGTTGATCCTACTAATTTAGTTTATTCTTATACTGATGACCCTAATTTTGAAGACTTATACTACGTTGGAGAAGTAAAATCTGTTACTTTACCAGAGTTAAAAAAGCAATTTCCTTACTTGACTGGTCAAGAACTTGAAGAAATACAGAAGTATCCATCTAATAGTTATGGAAGAAATCATAGCGATAGAACTAGTGATGATACTGTTCAAATTTTATATTTTGAATACAAAACTTATACTAATCAAGTTTTTAAAATAAAACAAACAGCGCAAGGTCTTGAGAAATCACTAGAAAAAGGAGATGATTTTAATCCACCTGAAAACGAATCTTTTGAAAAAGCTTTTAGATCAATAGAGGTTTTATATAGTGGTGCTAAAATACTTGGACACGATAAAATGTTGAACTGGCAAATGTCTGAAAATATGACTAGACCCTTTTCAAATACTGTAAAAGTTAATATGAACTACAGCATTGTTGCTCCTAAAATGTATAAAGGCAGGATTGAATCTACAGTTAGTAGAGTTACTGGTTTTGCAGACATGGTTCAAATAACACATTTAAAACTACAACAAGTTTTATCTAGAATGGTTCCAGATGGTGTTTATATGGACGTAGATGGACTAGCAGAAGTTGATTTAGGTAATGGCACTAGTTATAACCCAGCTGAAGCTTTAAATATGTATTTTCAAACTGGTAGTATAGTTGGTAGATCAATGACCCAAGATGGTAGCATGAACCCAGGTAAAGTTCCAATACAAGAACTTTCTACCTCAAATGGTATGGGTAAAATAAATGCATTAATACAAACTTACCAATATTACTTACAAATGATAAGAGACGTGACGGGCTTAAACGAAGCAAGAGATGCTTCTGTTCCTGACAAGCAGTCACTAGTTGGTCTTCAAAAACTTGCAGCTCAAAACTCAAACATAGCTACAAGACACATATTAAATTCCAGTTTATATTTAACACTTAGATCTTGTGAAAACATAGCTTTAAGAGCAGCTGATAGTTTAAGGTTTTCATTAACAAATGAAAGTTTAAAGTATAGTATAAGTAGCTATAATGTGGGTACGCTAGCTGATATTGATTCTTTACATTTAAGAGACTTTGGTATATATTTAGAGCTAGAACCAGACGAAGAGGAAAAAGCTCAACTAGAACAAAATATTCAAGTAGCATTACAGAGTGGTGGAATAGACTTAGAAGATGCAATAGACATTAGGCAAGTAAGAAATTTAAAGCTTGCTAATCAAATGTTAAAGCTTAAAAGAAAGCAGAAGTCTAATAGAGATCAACAAGCTCAACAAGCTAACATACAAGCACAAGCACAAGCAAACGCACAGCTAGCAGAGCAAACAGCATTGGCTGAAACTCAAAAACAACAAGTGCTAACTGAGCAAAGTATACAATTAGAAAAAATGAAATCTGAATTTGCTACAGCTAAAATGAGAGAAGAGTCTCAGTTAAAAATGAAATTAATGGAGCAGGAGTTCCAATATAACATACAATTAGCTCAGACAAAGCAAGGTCAAGAAAAAGATAAAGTAAAAGAAATTGAGGATCGTAAAGACGAACGAACTAAAATACAAGCAACACAACAGTCTGAGTTAATAGATCAAAGAAAAAATGATTTATTACCAAAGAACTTTGAATCCGCTGGTAACGACAATATGGGTGGGTTTGGTCTAGAGCAGTTTATGCCTAGATAATTTTATATTAACTATTATATTATATTATGTCTAAAGAAAAAGAAGTAAAACAGGAGGGTGACTTTAAAATAAAAAAGAAACCTAAAAAATTAGTAAAAACTAATGAAACAGCTAAAATTGATATGTCAAAAAAAGCTGAAGAAAAACCAGTGGAAAACAAAATAGATTTAAGCAAATCTGAAGAAGTTAAAACTGAAACACCTGTAGAAGAAGTTAAAGTTGAAACTGAAGCAAAGGAAGTAGAAGTTAAAAATGATCTACCACCGCTAGAAGAACTAACAGTTCAGAAAGAAGAAAAACACGTTAACGAAGTACAGAAGGAACTAAAGGAAGCTAAAAGAGATGAAAAGGTTTTAGGTAAAAAACTACCTGAAAATATAGAAAAATTAGTTTCTTTTATGGACGAAACAGGAGGGTCTGTAGAAGACTACGTTAGAATAAATGCTGATTATTCAAACATAGATGACAGCACACTGCTAAGAGAATATTATAAAAATACTAAACCACATCTTAATCAAGATGAAATAAACTTCATAATGGAAGATAATTTCTCATATGACGAAGAAGTGGATGAAGAGCGAGATGTAAGAAAAAAGAAACTCGCTTATAAAGAAGAAATTGCCGAAGCTCGTAATTTTCTAGAGGACATGAAGAGTAAGTATTATGCTGAAATTAAAAATAAGCCTAATACCTCTAATGAACAACAGAAAGCTATGGACTTCTTCAATAGATACAATGAGGATCTAGCTCAAGCTCAAGAGGTGAGTGAATCTTTTAATAATAGAACCAATAGTTTCTTTAATAACGAATTCAAAGGTTTTGAATTTAACGTTGGAGAGAAAAGGTATAATTATAGAGTAAACGACCTTGATACTACTTTAAACAAGCAGTCTGATATAAATAATTTTTTAGATGATTTTATAGAAGAAGGCGAAATTAAAGATTTAAAAAAGTATCATAAGGCACTTTTTGCAGCTAGAAATGCTGATACTATAGCAAGTCACTTTTACGAACAAGGAAAAGCTGACGCAACAAAAGACATTATGTCAAAGTCTAATAACGTAAATGACGAGCCAAGGAAAGTTTCCAACGGAGAGGTATTTGTAAACGGATGGAAAGTTAAAGCTATATCAGGAATAAATAGTTCTAAATTGAAAATTAAAAAATAGATAAATAACAATTAAAACTTATAATTATGGCAATCGAAAACGGATTTGCTCCTGATGGAAATAAAGTCGGGAAATATTCAATTAGCCCAATGCCAGCAGAAAGTAAAAATGTTACTCAAGGAAATTATCTTAATTTTCATGATGGCTCTGCTGATTGGACACAACAATTTCTACCTGAACTTTACGAAGCAGAAGTAGAAAGATACGGAAACAGAACACTAGGTGGTTTCTTGAGAATGGTAGGTGCAGAAATGCCGATGACTTCTGATCAAGTAATTTGGTCTGAACAAGAAAGACTACACATTGGTTATGACTTAGCTATAGTAAAAAGTGCTACTACTCTAGAAATAGATATGGGAACTGATATTACTTGTGCTATTAGAAAAGGCGCTACTTTAGCAGTAAGCGGTACTTCTACTAAAACTGGTCACCTTGGTATTCAAACAGTAAAAGTTAAAGCAACAGCAATTTCTGTTACTGGAAATGATGCTACTGTAACTGTTTCTGTTTATGGACACACTAACTTAGCTTCTAAATTCGATCTAGACGATCCTGTAAAAATGTTCGTTTATGGTTCTGAATTTGCTAAAGGAACAGAAGGTATGGAAGGTGCTTTACAGCCAAAGTTTAAATCCTTTGCTAACAAGCCAATTATCATAAAAGACAGATACGAAGTTAACGGTTCTGACGCCTCTCAAATTGGGTGGGTTGAAGTTGCTACTGAAGACGGAACATCTGGATACTTATGGTATTTAAAAGCTGAATCAGAAACTAGATTAAGATATGATGACTATCTTGAAATGGCTATGGTTGAAGGTGTAAAAAGTGGTGTTACTACTGCTGGATTTGAAGGAACTGAAGGTTTATTTCAAGCTATCGAATCAAGAGGTAATGTATACCAAGATTTCGCTGCTGGAACTGGATTACAAGATTTTGACAATATCCTTAAAAACCTAGACAAGCAAGGTGCTATCGAAGAAAACATGTTATTCTTAAACAGAGACATGAATTTAGATTTCGATGATATGCTAGCTGGAATAAATGGTGGAAATAATGGAGCTGGATCTGCTTTTGGTCTTTTTGACAATGATGCTGATATGGCTCTTAATTTAGGATTTTCAGGTTTTAGAAGAGGTTCTTATGACTTCTACAAAACTGATTGGAAATACTTAAACGATCCAACTACAAGAGGATTATTTGATGACATCGAAGGTGTATTGGTACCTGCTGGAACTTCTTCAGTATATGATCAAATGCTAGGTGCTAACATTAGACGTCCTTTCTTACACGTAAGATATAGAGCTTCTGAAACTGAAGATAGAAGATATAAAACATGGATCACTGGTTCTGTCGGTGGTGCTTATACTTCTGATCTTGATGCTATGGAAGTACATTTCTTATCTGAGAGATGTTTATGTGTGCAAGCTGCAAACAATTTCTTATTATTTAAGAAAACAGGTGACGCTTAACGAAGTTAGGTTTAACTAAATTTATGCTAGGGCGCGAAAGCGCTCTAGCTATTTATTATTATATTATATTATACTATGGAAACAAAAGAAAAAGAAATTACTAAAAAAGTAATTACAAAAGAAATTAAAAAAGCTCCTGTTGATAACTGGGAGTATAAAGATAGGCTATACGTTTTACAAGGAGAAGAAAAGCCATTAACCTTTACTATTAGTTGCAAACATACAAATAGACATCCTTTAATGTATTGGGATAACGAAAAGAAACAAAATAGAGAGTTAAGATATGCTACAAATCAAAACTCACCTTTTGTAGATGAGCAAACTGGAACAGCTACATTAGGACATGTTCAATTTGTAGATGGTGTTCTTTCTGTGCCTAAAAGTCAAACAGTTTTACAAAAACTTCTTAGCTTATATCATCCTTATAGAGATCAAACATACTATGAAGAAGATAAAACTAAAGAAGCTGTAGATGAACTATCTTGGCTTGAAGCTGAAATGCAGGCCATGAATTTAGCAACAGAAATGGATATTGATCAATTAGAAGCTATATTAAGAGTAGAGATTGGTTCTAAAGTGTCTAAGATGAGTTCTAAAGAAGTTAAAAGAGATGCTTTATTATTTGCAAGACAAAACCCTGGTTTGTTCTTAGAGTTAGCAGACGATGATAGAGTTGAATTAAGAAACGTGGCTGTAAAAGCTGCTGAACTTAATGTTATTAGATTAAGTGCTGATCAAAGAACTTGGTCTTGGGCTAGTAATAGTAAAAAGTTAATGCAAGTGCCTTTTGAAGAGAACCCATATTCAGCTATGGCTGCTTGGTTTCAGACTGATGAAGGTTTAGAAGTATATAAGTCTATACAGAAAAAACTTAAATAACAAGTGATTATATAAAAGGGTAGTTCACTCTACCCTTTTTTTTTAAAATATTTATAATGGCAATAAACGTAAATGATGTATATCAAACTGTTTTGCTTATACTAAATAAAGAACAAAGAGGTTATATGACACCTCAAGAATTTAGTAAAACAGCAACGCAAGTCCAAAGAAAAATATTTGAACGATACTTTGAAGATCTAAACCAACAACTTAGAATACCTCAAAGTGAGTTTGACTACGCAGATAGAGTTGCCAATATCGACGAAAAAATAGCAGAATTTAAAACTGAAGCATCTGTAACTGGAACAGCGGCAGCAGATCCTCCTTTTTATAAATTTTTTGATTGCCCTGCTAATTTATACAGAATAAACACTGTAACTTTTGACTCGGCAACATTTCCTTCACAGCCTACAAGAGGTGAGGTTCCACCGCCAGTCTTTCCAATGACTACAACTGCTGCTGAACTACAGAGAGTAGGAAGAACAGATTTTTATAACATAAATAAATCTCCATTAACATCTCCTGATTTTGAGTCTCCTATATACTTATATGAAGACAATAAAATTCTTCCATTTCCAAACAATATAAACTTACTTAGAGTTACTTACGTAAAGAAACCTGTTGACGTTAATTGGGCTTTTACCACTTTATCTAATGGCGCTTATGTTTATGACTCTACAAATTCTACTAACTTTGAGTTGCATAACTCAGAACAAATAGAAGTTGTAATAAATATACTGCTTTACGCTGGAGTTGTAATAAAAGATCCTTCAATAGTTCAAGTAGCTAACAATGAAATACAGCAAGAAGAAGCAAACGAAAAACAATAATAAATGGGACTTATAACAGAAAACAACGGTCAATATTACGCTGGTCAACAAATACTAGATAGAGCAACAACCTCGGCTGGTGATCCTTATTTTATAAATGGTGGAGTTTGGGGTTTTGATACTAAACCTATAAGTGCTTTTGCTGAACCTATAATTACTTCAGGTGGTAACCAAAGATTTACTCAAAAATCATCTATTTCTAATTTTACTATATTTTATGAACCAATTGGAACTGGAAATTACACAGCGATAGACGAAGACTTAATAAGAGTTTCAAATGAATACACAGGCGAAATTGAAGTACTTCCTAGCGCAACTAATGGCACCTATGATGGAAACTTTTATATACAACTTAAAAAGTTTGCTATTGATAATAATTACGGAAATTACTCTTATATAAAATTAAAAGATATTATAAACAACTTTATAGTAGGATATGTTGGTGAAGACAAGTTGATAAGAAAAGTAAAGAAGCAAGACATTATATTTCATGCTAAAAGAGGCTTGCAAGAGTTTAGTTATGATACTTTAAAGGTAATAAAATCACTTGAAATAAATGCTCCGCTATCATTAAGCTTTGCTTTACCTCAAGATTATGTAAACTACGTTAAACTTTCGTGGATTGACGATGTTGGTGCAAAACATATTATATACCCAACTAGAGTAACATCAAATCCTACTGATCTATCACTTCAAGATGGCGCTGGTCAATATATACAAGATTCTTTTGGTAGCAATACTGCAGCTGATGATTCAATAGTAGAGCAAAGATGGAAAGGTATAGGCAATAACAACTCTTTAGCTCCTTCTGATTATAGAATAACACCTAGACAGGGTTTAATGGGTCAAAAATATGGACTAAACCCTGAGGAAGCTAATATAAACGGTAAATACACTATAAACGAAAGACTAGGTTCTATATCTCTTTCTAGTGATCTAGCTGGTAAGCTTTTAATGTTTGAATATATATCTGATGGTTTAGCTTATGATGAAGACATGATGGTACCTAAACTAGCAGAGCAAGCGATGTACATGCATATTATATACTCTATACTTTCTACTCGGTCCCAAGTTCCAGAATATGTAATAAATAGATATAAGTTAGAAAAAAGATCTTCTCTTAGAAATGCTAAATTAAGATTAAGCAATATTAAAACAGAAGAAATAGCTCAAGTATTTAGAAACAAGTCTAAATGGATTAAACATTAAGTATGCCAGAAATTAAAAATACTTTCATGGGGTCTAAAATGAATAAAGATTCAGACTCTAGAATAGTACCACCTAATGAATATAGAAACGCCACTAATATATCAGTAAGCAGATCAGAGGGATCCGACGTTGGTGCTCTTGAAAATATAAAAGGTAATAACCTTACTGTTAGCTTTAATCTACCTGTTGATACATACAATTATGGTTATGAAGTAATAGGCCACTGCAAAGACGAAGCAAAAGACATTTTATACGTTTTTATAACTAACTTTATGGACTCTACTATATTGTTTGGGTCTAGTGCTCTTGGTACTCAGGATTTAGGAACTTTATTTCGCAGCGTGCCAACAGCTCCAGCTTCTTCAAGAAGTTGTCAAATACTTAAAGTAGATTTAAAAACAAATACAAGTGTAAACTTAGCTCATGGTAACTTTTTAAATTTTTCAAAAACACATAGAATAGAAGCTGTTGTTATTGAAGATCAATTATTTTGGACTGATAATAGAAATCAACCAAGAAAAATAAGTACAAAAGGTGATATTAATTATACTAAAGAACATCAAATTTCTTTAGCTAAATATTATCCGTATGCTCCTTTAAAAATGCTCAACGTATCAGATGCTAGCAACCCTAGCACGAGCATGGTTAATAAAACTAATAAACTTTTAACATATTCAATAACTGCTATATCTGACAATGGTGGAACCTTGTTAACCACACCAAGTGGTGGTAACATGAATCTTCCTTTAAGATTTAAAGATACAAGTGCTTCTACACCAAAACAACTTTTTAATCCAGATTACTTAGGCCCTAACGCTGCTAAGTACATAACTTCTAAAGATATTCCACAGCTTTCAAAAGATAATAGTATAACTGTAGTATCAATAACAAGTGGTACTACAGGAAATACAGATTATAAAATACTTACACTTAATGGTAGTGATAGTGACCTACAGTTAATTTTTGATGCCGTATCTCCAAAGCCAAGTTCAGGTGCAGATGGCGGTATAAAGTTTTATTTGCACTACGGTAATCCTGATTATTCTAATTCTTGGGCTGGAGATAAAGATTTTTTAAGAAACAGATTTATAAGATTTTCTTATAGATTTAAGTTTGAAGATAATGAGTATTCTTTAATAGCTCCATTTACTCAAGCAGCATTTATACCTGAACAGTTTGGTCATTTTTTAGACTATGATGATGCTAAAGTTAAAAACTCAGGGCATTTAAATTTCTTTGATAACATGATAGAGGAAATAACTTTAACTGTACCTTTACCTGTTATTATTAGTAAGTTACAAAGTGATTATAATATAAAAGAAGTTGACATAATAGCAAAAGAAGATAAAGCAACAAACATAGAAGTAGTTGAGACCTTGACTTATGAAGAAATAAATGATAATTTTAATAGTTCTAATAGCTTTTTTGACTATAAATACCAAGGTAAAAGTCCTTTTAAGGTTTTAGATGAAAGTGAAAACGTTAGAGTTTACGATAAAGTACCTATAAAAGCATTAACACTATCTTCTGTTGGTAATAGAGTAGTTTTAGGTAATTATGTAGATAGAGCTCCATATTCTAAATCTATAGATTACAAGGTAGCTTCTGGCTTAAAAATGGGATATAACCAAACGTCTAAAACAGGAGAGTCATCTAGAGAGTACCCAATGCACTCTGTCAAACAAAACAGAACTTACCAAGTAGGTTTTGTTTTAGCAGACAAATATGGTAGACAATCTGAAGTAATATTATCAAGTTATGATACTACAGTTACTAGTGACTCTGGATCTGCTTTTGGAGCTTCATCACATTACAAACCGTATCAATCTGAACAAGCAACCGCGACGCAATTATGGTTCGGTGATTCATTAAAAATATATTTAGATAAAAAAATAGAAGAAAACCTATATGATGAATATACTAATCCACTGGGTTGGTATTCTTATAAGGTTGTAGTTAAACAACAAGAACAAGACTATTATAACGTATTCTTTTCAGGTGTAAACTCTTTAACACCTAAAACAATTAAGCTTCCTAGTGATATTGAATATATTTATCAAGCTAGTGAAAATAAATCTCAAGTAGAGTTATCTGGTGACAATATAAATAAAATACCTAGATCATTAATAAACGTAGGTCCAAGAGATACTAAGTTTGCTGGAAGTGATGTGGAGTTGTTACCAAGGGTTAATCCAAAAAATTATAAGTTAAATTTACAAGCTTTTCCTGGTGATGAATCACCATTTAAAGCTGACATTGTATCTACTATAGCTGCTTTTAATGATTACAACCTAGATACTAGTGATATGTGGGATTTTTATAACGATGGTATACCTTTAACTAGTACTAGCTCATTACAAATTGCTAGTATAACTTCTACTAATTCGTTTAGAATGGGCCCTGATGGCTATGAAGATAGCAGTGGTGATCCGGCTGGTGGATATGTAAATGCTAGGTTTCAAACTCTTGGAGTTTATGAAACTAAACCAATTGAAAGCAAGTTAGAGATATTTTATGAAACATCAACTGCTGGTTTACTATCAGAGTTAAATGCTGCTATAGTTGCGGTTGAAATACCAGGTGGTTTTCAAGATAGCGAAGGTAATGATACTTCTCAAGGTCAAGATTTAGCATACTTACAAACTCAAAATGATGTTACAGGTAGTAATGCCACTCGCGCGTTTCAACTAGTTAATCCTTCCGGTATTGTTATAACAGATCCACACACGCTTGTATTAACATCTGTATTTGATAATCAATCAACTCCAGTTGATATAACTTCTAAATTTGAGATATACGACTCTGGTAGTGGTATCTATATTGTTAGAACTAAAAACGAAGATTTTGTGTTTAATAGCTCTTCACAAGCTGAAGACGTTTACACTTTCAACATAGAAGCCACTGTTTCAGGCGACGTACCTGAAGTAAGAGATTTAACTTTCACAGGTCCGTTAGGAAATACAGAGCCTTATTTTAATAATCCTAACGAAATAGGTGTTGGAAATAATAATATATGGCTTTGGAACAATTCAAACAACGGCGCATCTGGAAGTGCTTCTGGAAGTAATGGTAATCCAATAAATTTTAACTACACTGGCGGTACTGGTATTTATGGTAAAATAAATAACAACAATGACTACGTATTGATGAGGTATAATGGCACTAATACTAGCTCTGCTTATCAAGAACCTGGAGACGGGAATGGAAGCTTGCTATCATCGCCAAACTACTTTTGGAATGGTGCTAGAGATTCTAGCTTAGCTACTGGTTCTATACCTGGGAATAATACTGCTGAACTATATTGGAAAGTTCAATTACATGGTGAAAATACACCTGGAGATATTAACAGTTTATATCCTGTCAATGCAGCTACTGGAAACATATTAAGCAGCGCTGTTGGATCATCTTCTGACTTTTTTAGGTTTTATAATAATACTCCAAACAGTTATATAACGATAAACGCTTCTACACTAGCGAGTCTTATAGCTAATACTGGTGCGCCTCAAGATCAAAAAATATCAATAAACGCTACCTACAGGGTGATGATAACAGTGAGTAACTGTGATCCTAATCAAACAGGAGCTATATCAAACGGAGCAAAAACTAGAGTATTGTCTTCATGGATTAAATTTACTTAATTATGAGTTATATATTAGAAGTAAAGTATTTTAACACCTTTGTTGCGAAGAAAGTTCCGACAAGAGGAGAGAAAGTGTACACCGTAAAGCCAACGCCAGACTGGGACGAAACTGCTGATCCTATACCTCAAATATATGAAGCTGGTCCAATTGGTGGTTTCTTTGGCTTCCCTTGGGATCCAGCTGGTTACCCTCCATTTCCTACAAATATATTCAACTTAAACTCTAATCCGGCTGATAACTGGTTTATGAATGGTTTAGGATGGTCGTTTGAAGAATCAAGAATAAAAGGAGGTTACAATAACGATATGGTTGGGCAAGGTGTTAAAGCTTACTTAGTTGACAGCGATGCTTCTACACAGAGAAGATCTTCATCTTTAATATACTCAGGACTTTTAAATAATAGAACTAACGTAAACAAAACAAACGTATTTAATGTAGGTGAAGACATTAGTAGGACTGTATCTCCAGAATATGGTTCTATTCAGAAAATACACTCTGATGATGGCAACTTACTAATACTTCAAGAAAACAAAAGTAGTCAAGCTTTAATAGATAAAGACGTTATATACACAGCTGAAGGCGGACAAGTAACTACAGCTGGTAAAGTTGTTATAGGTCCGGTCACCCCTTACGCTGGTGACTATGGTAATAGTAAGTTTCCTGAAAGCTTTGCTAATCATAGTTTTAGAAAATACTATGCTGATAAAAATAGAAATGCTATAATAAGATTATCTAGAGATGGTATAACAGAAATATCTGAATATGGTATGTTTGACTGGTTTAGAGATGAATTAGGTGAATTAAATCAAGAGTACAGAAGTATTGACTTAAAATACGTAGGTGCTCCTGTTTGGTATAAAGCTGATAACAGTGTAGCCGCTGTAGGTGATAATGCTACTTATTTTGATATTGAAATAGACACTGGAAATCAATGGACAACGCTTTGTCCTGGAATGATAATCCAAGATACTAATGGATCAACTTTTGCACAAACATGTATTTCATCGCTTTCTAGAGTTGGTAACAATGTAAGAGTTGTACTAAACTCAGAAATAATTGTTACTTCCGCAATGACTACTGGAGTAGGATTTAGAGCTATAGTAAAAGATAAAGTTTTAGGCTCTTGGGATGCACACAACAAATGCTATACATTATCGTTAAAAAAATATTATTTACAACAAACGACTTGGACAAGCACTGAAGGAGGTAAAAGAGAATTTAAAGGTTTAAGAACTAGTTTTTATACTTTAAACTTTGATGAGAAAATAAAAGGTTGGGTAAGCTTCTTTACTTATAATCCAGATCAAATGTTTAGTGTTAAAAACAAGTTCTACTCTACTAGCGTTATACAAGAAACAATTGATGGTGAAAAACCTGTTGATCCTAAGACATATGGAACAATTGGTTTATTTCAACATTATTCAGATACATCAAAAAGAGGGGAATTTTACAAAGTAACAAGTGATAGTAATATTACAAGCATACTAAACGCTAACCCTCATATGGTTAAAAACTTTAAAACTATAAACTACGAAGGCTCAAATGGTTGGGAAGTATCAATGATGTATTCTAGCACAACTGGTGTTGATTCAAGAGTACTTTCATACGATCCTCTTTTACCAGCTAACATATCTAGTAGTGATATAGCTAGTAGCGTTAAAAGCTATTACGAAGGAGGTTTTACAATTGACCAAAGTACAGATCCACCTACCGTTGTAGAGTATCCATCTACACTACCAGTTAACACGCAGATATTAAGAGCTGGATTTGATAGAAAAGAAAACAAGTACTTTTCTAACTTGAAAAATATTTCTGGACCTAAACCAGGAGAAGTTGTTTTTGGTAATAATTCTTCTGGAATAAAAGGTTTTTACTCAATTATAACATTGAAAACAGATTCATCAACTAATTACGGAGGGACTAAAGAATTATTTTCTATAGGTTCTGAAATAGTTATTTCATCAAATTAAAATTATAGATTATGGGACAACCATCGATACCTGGATTAAACTTATTAGGAAAAAGCGTAGGCGGCTCTAGTCAATTCATAGGAAACCTAGTAGCTGGAAGGCGAATGAAGAAAGAAATGAAAAGACAGGAAGATTTAAAAGACTCTGCTCAAGAAAGTTTAGATTACTTAAGAGATAACAGACAAGACATCGTAGACCCTTACAGCGGAGTTACAGAGATGAGAATGGACAATCCATATGCGAACTTAGCAGTAGCAACTGAGGCTGCTACAATGCAAATGGAACAAGCTGATATTGCTTTAGCAAACACATTAGACACTTTAAGAGAAACTGGAGCATCTGCTGGTGGAGCAACTGCATTAGCTAATGCCGCACTAAAAAGTAAAAGAGGTATTACTGCTAGTATACAACAGCAAGAATCATCAAACCAACAACTCGCTGCTAAAGGTGAAATGCAAGCTCAACAACTTACACAAGGTGAAAAAGCTAGAGTTCAAGAAGCTAAAGCTCAAGGTAAGGCGTTTACATTTAATGCTCAAGAACAGAGAGAAGCTGCTGATATATCAAGAGCTGCTTCAGAAGTTGATTATTACAGAAATATGCAGGATTTTTATGCTAATGCAAGAATATCTCAAGGAGCTCAAACTTGGGCTTCTGGTGCTAAATTTGCAGGAAATACTATTCAAACGTATGCTGCAGGCCAACAAGCACGAACCACGGGTGATTTCGATGATTTTGGCATGACATAAAAAAATTAATAAAATATAAATATGGCATTACCACAACCAAACGCTTACAAAGGATCTTCTTACGGAGGTAAAATAGCAACACCTAGACTAGATTCTAGAGGTGCTAACTTGCAGCAGCAAGGAATAGCAGAAATGAACGACAAAAGGCTTAGAGAGCAATTTGACACTAGAATGGATGCTGCACGTAGAAAAGAGATTCTACAAATGCAAAAAGATAGCGCTAAAGCAGCTTCAACTATGTATGATAAAGTCGGTAAGGTTACAGGCGGAGGAACAACATACCAACAAGAAGCTAGCAACTATTGGAATAATCAAATAAACGAAGCTGTAAAAATAAAGCAAGGCATGAATAAACTTCCTAATGAAGAAGGTTATATAGATCCAGTTATAGGAGCTAGAATGATTGCCAATATAGACAGCTCAATAGATAAGTACTCTACAGGTGTTAATTCAGCAGCGGCAGAAGCTGTTATAATAGATGATGCTTTAAAAAATCCAATAGGTGAAGAAGGTTCATTAAGTATAACTAATAATAACCTACCCCAAGCTAAGCTTTTACAAGACTGGTCTAATGGAGTTCCTGGAATAGGACTAGAGTCTAATGATCAAGGTCAAACTTTACTAACTAGAGATGGAGTTGTTTTTAATATAGATGCTTACGTTAATGCTCAAGATGATGAGGTAGATATGTTTTTAAAAGTTCCCTCTTATAAAGATCAGCTTTCTTCAACTGCTGTTGGGTTACTAGGTGGTGCTGACGGTGAAAATTATAGCACTGAATACTATGATTACAAATCAGAGAAAGACGGAACTATGGTTAAGGGAAGTTTAGTTCCTAATGAAAAAGCTTTTAAAAATTTAGCTGGTAAGTTGTCTAATAATGACAAAACTATAATGAGAATGGCTAATGATCCAATATATGCTAAAGTTTATTGGAAAGATGTTTTAGGTCAGAAAACAACTTGGAGCGGTGATGATAATCAAAAGCAACAACTTAGATTAAAATTAGCTGAAAAAAGTATTGAAATAGCTAGGGAAAGAAATGGTACACAGTCTGCTAAGTTTACAGATGTTAAAATATATGCGCCAAAAAATAATAACTCTAAAAGAGATAAAAACAAACCAAACACATCAACAGTTACAATACGAGGGGATTATGAAGACTGGGCTAAAAATAATTTAACTTTCGGTGATAGTTCTGCAATGCCAGGAAGCATGCAGGAATTAAAACAGCAAAAGTTGATAGCCGAGAACGAAGACAAAGTCAAAAAGAAACTTATAGAAGAATATCCAAATACTATAATGACTGGAACTAATTTTTTAAAACAATTTCCTGACGGTGTTGGAAACCAATATCAGCCGGCTTTAGATGCATCGAACGTAAATTCAAAAGATCTTATTATTAAGTATAAACCAAATCCAAAAAGTGGAACAGTGAGATATGAGAAAATTGATATTTCTGATCAAAGATTAAGAGACGCAAATACTGTTAATGCATTATTAAAAGACCCACGTGGTCTTACAGAAAACTCAGGAAAAGCTAGCATACTATGATAAATGAATTTTTAATAGATTTTTATTCAAAAAAAGCTGGTCAAGAAATTGACCAAGATAAAATTAATTTAATTAATGAAACGTATGGTGACGATTATGATTTATTAATAAATGACTTATACTCTAAGTATGACCCTGAAGGTGTCGACGATAACAAACTAGATTTAATAAAAAACACTTACGGTTTATCAGTTAAAGAACCTATAGTTGATGCTGAAGAACTTGTTAGCGAAGTGAAGCCTGTAAAGAAAGAAGATGAACTAGAATCTAATATTAAAAAATTTAAAGATATAGAATTAAACTCTTTTGATAATATTGAAGAACAAGATTTAATACCTGTTTTAGAAGAAAAATATGGGGACGACTATGAGTTTGAAGAACAGATAGGTCAAAGTGGTTATATGTATGATCAAATATATGTAACTGACAAAACAACTGGCCAAGGTAAATCTATAAGATTAAACACAGAATACAATAGAAATAAAGGTCAAGGAAATGCTAAAGCATATGAAACCTTTGTAGGTTTTGTAAATAAAAATACTAGTTCTAATTTAAAAAGCTTAGTAACAGAAAACCCTATAGATATAGTTTTAGAATCCAATGTGGATTATCAAGACAGAAAATCTTACACTCACAAGGTTCCTGAAAACTCTATTAAACTAAATATTAACAAAAACAACGAAGAGTCATACAAGAAAGCTGAAGAATACAGAGAAAAAGGTGTTAACCCATTAAAGAGTGTTAACAAAGAAAATGCTAAGGATGTTCTTCCTAAACTTCTTGACATAGACGCTTCATTAATTAAGAATCATAGTGATTTTGTTGATAATATAGCTTCTAGTTACAGTTCTGCTCCCATGACGGTTGGTTCTGATAGTGATTTAATTGTTATACCTAGAAATGTAAACGGTAAAGATTTATCTTATTTATCAATGCCTGGAGCTTACAGTGAAGAAATATCTAAAAAAGGATACATAATAGTAGATCCTTCAAAAGTTTTTGATGATAAGGCTTCTGATGCTTATATGAATATTATAGCAACTAATGAGGCTAATAAAGATTTAAAAATATTTGATGGAGACTCTAATGCTCAAAAAGGATTTGTTGACTCTCAGCTTAATGCTTTATTCTACTCTAATTTAAATGAGAACGAGGCTAAGGTTTATAAATTTGAAAATTCTATTAATAGCTTAAGAGCTAAACAGCAGACACTTTTAAATTCTGGAAATGTAAAAGAAGCTAAAAAATACGAAGCTTTTATAAACGAAGCTGATAAAGATCTTCAAAATGTAAAAAAAGAATTAAACTTAGGTGAAAAAATATATGATAATAAAACTGGCACTTTAATAGATATTACAAAAGCAACAGAAGAACAAAAAATAGGTGATAAAGAAATTACAGAAAAAGCTAAAAGCATTTTAAACTTTGAAGAAAGACCAACTGTAGATTACTTAGAAGATCTAAGAAGAAAAAAGTTTTATGAATTAAAAGGTATATACTCTGAAATGAGTGACCTGTCTGGTGATTTAGAAGCTTCTTCTATTGGTGACGGTTTCAGCATGTCTGAAAGGTCTAAGGCTGATTATGCTAAGTATATAAGCTATTTTAATAAAACTGGAGTTGTGCCTAAAGGTCTTAAAAAAATATTGTCAGAGGTTGAAAATACAAGAAGTGACGGTAACTCAATAGCTTTAGCTAAAAAGCACGATGCCTTAATAGATGATATAGCTGTTTTAAATAGAGCTTTAAAGCTTAACGTTAACGCTATGACAGCTGAAGAAACAAATTTCTATGATTATACACAAATAGTAGGATCTTTTGTAGGTACAGAAAACTGGTCTGAAGTTGGTGATTTTATAGGTGCTGGTAAAAATCCCGAAATGCTAGCTGAAAATACTAGAGCTGTAATAAAAGCTTCAGGTTTAAAAATAGATCCAGATGTTCTAAAGAATGATGTAATTGAAAAAAGTTTTGGAGAAGAATTAGTAGATGAAGCACCAGGTTTATTAAAGATGGTAGCTGCTTTTGCACTAGCAGAAACAATACCAGGCGTAGCTCCTACATTAAAATATTTAAGAGGTCCTTTTGGCCAGCTAATGAAAAATAGTTTTAGAGGTGGTGGTTCAACTGTATTCAACGGCACTATAGATTTTATTACTCATGGATCTGCTGAAATGATAAAGATGAATATAGCTAATGGCTTTCTAGAGGAAATGGGTGAAGAAAAAATGCCTGTTGAGCATGGTTTCTTTTTTGGAGTAGGTAACGTTATAACTCAAAAAATATCTAAAAAAATATTAACCAACTATATGCGTGGAGGTTCGGAAATAATTAGAGCGTTTTCTACTATTCCTGGATTAAAGACTGTAGCTGGAGCAACTGTAGCTGGTACAATACCAACTACAATATCAAAAGCAATATCAGCAGGTGAAGTTTTAGTTGGTGACTGGAATGATCCAAAAGAGAAAGATAGGTTAGATGAAATATATAAAAATCTAACTAGTGGTAGAGCTTGGGCTAAAGAAATAATACAATTTGGATTACTACATATTGGTGGAAGACCTGTTAAATCTATAGAAAGATTAGTTAAAGGTATGGAAACTAATAGTGGAGCTGTAAGAAAAGCTAATAAAACATTAGGATTAAGTGGAGTTAATGATTATGCAACTATAGAAAAAGCATTTAAATCAAAGACAGAAGGCAAAGAATTAAGTTCTAAGGAGTTGTCAGAGCTTGAAGCAGCTAAAGGTATAGCTGAGATGAACAAGGACGTTTCAGACGCTCAAACATGGATGTCTGAAAGAGATAACAAAATGAAATCTACTCAAACTCAAATTGAGATAATAGGTAGAAAACTTGTTAGTAATGAGAAGTTGACATTAAAAGAAATGGATCTTCTTGATAATCTAAAGACAGAAGGTATTAAAGGTAAAAACAACACAAATAGAAATACATCTTTAATTATCGCCGATGCGATGGGTATAGATCCAAAAAGCTTTCAATTTAATCAACTAAATGCTCTAGTTAATCAAGGTCAAGTAACTGGCATGCAGGCTAGAAAAATATCTGATCCTAATATTAAAAAAAGCTTTATAGAAGATAGACAAAAAGAATTTGAAGTGGCTAAGGAGATAGCTACCGTAGAGAATCAAATTGAACAAATAAAGCTTGATAATGAAACAGCTAAGTCTGATGGAGTACCTGTAGAAAGAAGAGCTGAGGTAATGACTGAAAAGAGCTTACTTGATGGTAAGTTAAATACTTTAAAAGCTGAACAAAAAGAGCTAGCAGGTAAGCAACAGGAGAATATAGGCAAAATGAAAGAGGTAGAGGCTGTAGACTACAAGTCTGATTTAGATTTTACTAAATCTATAGCTGAAAGTTTTGGTGTTAAAGAGGTTGTGGAGGTACCATCTATGGATGAATGGAAGAAAACATTTAAAAATAACGAAAAATCAGATGCTTTATATAGCCCTAAAGAAAATAAAATATATATAAACAAACAAAGAATACTTGGCGGTGGAGGAGAGATAGGAACAGGAGCTACTAGTGCTGCTAGTCACGAATTATTTCATGCTTTTTTAAAGAACTCATTAAAAGGTGAAAAAGGTAGAGAAATTATAGACTCTTTTGTTAACTCATTACCTGAACACTATCAAAAGCTTATAAACAAAAGATTTACAGATCAATATAGTAAGGATAAATCTATAGATGCTTTGTACGAGGAAAAATTAAATATATTTCTAGATGCTCTTAAACTAAATCAAGTAAAACAAATAAAAGGAGTTAAAGAAAGAATTTCTAATATATTTAATAAAGAACTAGGTTTATCAACTGGAGAAGACATTGGCAGAGTTGTAAACAGATTTTTTAATCAAGCTAAAAATAAAAAAATAGATCAAGGTTTATTAGATCTTTTTAGTAAAGAGTCTGAGAAACAAACAGATGTTGAAGTTCCTAATTATTTTAAATCTAAAACAGAACAAAGATCTTTTAATGAAGATGTTGATAAAGCTTTAAAAATAACAAGAGACAAGAATAATAACATTGAGTTAACAAAAGAAGAGTGGGACGCTGGTAGAGTTAAGGATGGCGTTAAACTAGTTAATAGCGGTAAGTTTGACGCTATGATTATAGAAGGCACTGGTAAAGATAAAATGAAAATCAGTGGTGATAAGATTATAATACAAGGTGAAGCGTTTAGTAAAGATCAATTCATATTAGACGTAAGAGATAAAATTAACGATGTAGTTAGAAGTTGGGATCCTCAAAATATAAAAGGTGAAAAAGGTGGTTTAGCTGGTTGGATATTTAATCCATTAAACCTAAACAAAAAGAAATTAGATGTTTTTAAAGCTTACGAAAAGAAAGCTTTATCAGACAAAGCAGGTAGAGGAGAAGGTCAAGCTGAATTATCATTAAGAGTTGAAAGATCTGCTGAACCTTTTGGAGCTGGTAGAACTAACTCTTTAGGTATGTTAAGTCCAGAAAGCAGGTTTGAGCTATCTAACGAGATAAAGAAAAAAATAACTGACGAAGGTAAATATCCTTTTGTTCCTGAAACAATGGACGCTTATTTAGGTACTTTTGATAATTTAATAAAAGATATTCCATATATAGCAGCTAAAGAGTTGAAAAATGATTTAACAACCTTTGGTAAAGAAGTATTAAAAGATCCTAACTTTAGTTTTAGAGAGGAAGCTATAACTGATCCAAAGAAAAACTTAAATATACCTGAAGCAAAAGTTGCGCAACGATGGATGATGGGTGGAGGTTTAAATCCTAATTTTGCAAAAGCTATTGATTTAATGCCTTACAACAATGTTCCTGTATTGAGAGAATATGCTTACAAAGGTAATACAACAGAAAGAATTAAACATCCAAAGTCTAGAAAAGGAGATAACTATATTAATATATCTGCATCGTCTGGAAAAATTAACCAGCCAACAGGTATTGACAGAAACATAAAAAGAGACTTCTTTACTAAAACAGATCAACGTATTGGTAATGATTTTTTATGGACAAAAAACAAATTTTCAGAAGAATATTTTTTAGGTAAAATAGGTATTAAAGACAAGAGAAAAGAAGCTTCGTTTACACAAAGAGAAAGTGAAGCTCAAACGTTAAAAGGTGTTTTAAGATATATAACTAAAGAAATGACTTTAAAAGCATTTTCTGAAAGAGCTCAAGAGCTAGGCTTGTCTAATCAAGTTAACGATCTTAGATCAGCTAAAAACATTTATTCTGCATCTCAAACTGCTTTAAGAGACTTTGATATACCTAAACAAAAAGACTTTTTAGAAAATAAATTATCTGATATAGCTCAAGATTTTAAAGTTAACTACGCTGGTGTTCCAGATAGAACACAAATCAGAAGCGTTGTTAAAAAATACTTATTTGATGATTTCTACACTACTAAAGATAAAAACGATATAATAGATGCTTTAGCAAAGGGCCTTAAAAAAGCAGAGGCTAGTGTGGAATATAATATAAAAAAATATGAAGAAATAAGCAAGGTAGATATTGAAAAGTTTTTAAAAGATCACACTAAAGAAATAATAGAAGGTGATTTTGAAAGAATAAACGAAGATTATTTAGGTTTAAAAAGAGGTGAGTTACAAGAAGTGTCTACAGATCCAGATGTTCAAAAAGCTAGAAGATTAAGAGATGAAGCAGCTTGGAGTGACTACATGGAAAACTCTACTGACAAGCTAAAAGCAGCAGAAGTTTTATCTTCTCTTAATGAACAATACACAAACTCATCGACTATAGGAGGTAAAAGACATGTTTATTGGGGAGGTACTGCTAATTGGAGAGCTGGATTAAATAGTGTTATAAATAAATATGGAATTAATTTAGAAAAAACTACATTAACTCAGGGTGATAAAAAACTTAAAGTAAAGAAATATGGTGGTAGCAACTTTCATAACTCTGAAACCTTTATTAAACAGGCTGGATTAAATATTAATTCTAAATTATCTGACTATAAATCTGGAAAAGTAAAAGAACTTGTTGAGGAGTATGATAGAGTAGCTTTAGAAGCAAGAAAGTTTTTAGAAACTCAAATATTAAGCGAAACTCAAGCTTTCGTTAATGGAGAAATAACTACCACTAAGTCAGGTGTATCACCAGAAGCTCAAATGGGTATAGCTATGATGGCTTTAAAAAATAGTATGGGAAGTGTTCTTAGATTAGCAGCTCCTGTTAGAGGCATATACATACCTTTAAAAGGTGAAAAACTAATAACAACTAATAGCCGTAAATACATTGATCCTAGAGATAACAAAAGTAAAAGTGAAAAACTTTTGACATGGGAGCATAATAAGTCTGCTGAAAAAATGTTATTAGATTTATTAAAAGTATACTCAAATAAAGATAATTTAAAGACAATTGAAGGTACAAACAAGATTGAGTTAAATCAAAAAGGTAAGACAGAGTTAGAATTAGCTTATGAAGACTTTTATGTTAATATAATTCCATACAAAATGGATGGTGTTTTACGTAGAACAGGTTATGAGGTTTTGTCACCTGTTGATGGCACTAGATACTACAATGAATCTTCTATGTATGATCCAAACATGAGGTCTATATATAATTTTAAAACAGGCAAAGTTGAAGGAGAAGCTTGGGCTAAATCTGCTGAGCTAGCCATTAACCCGAAGCTAGCTAAAGACAATTTAAAAAGTGATCCTGTTTTTGCAGCTTCAGAATCTAATACTAGAACTAATGTTGATTTCTTAAATAATGCTAAAAACAATGATAAAGCATTAGAATTAGCTAGAAAGCCTAACAAAAAACCTAAAAAGATAAGAGTTTTTGACTTTGACGACACGTTAGCCAAGAGTAAAAGTTTAGTATTTTATAACAGACCTAACACATCTGGAAAACCTTCACCTAAACGTAAAGCTATATTTATGATTGGTGGACCTGGATCTGGTAAATCAAACATTGGAAAAGGTTTGGAGCTTGGTAGAGAAGGTTGGAAAGTTGTTAATCAAGATATATTTATAGAAGCTGAAAAAGCTAAAGTAGGACTGCCTGAAGCAGAAAGTATGTATAGCAAAGAGCAGAAAAGCCAAAGATCTAAAATTGGTTTTGCTGGTAGAAAAGCTGCTGAAGCTAAAATGGAAAAGTACAGACAAGCTGGAGAAGGTATGATTATAGACGGGACAGGTGCTAGTTATAATGCAACTATGAAAAAAGTTAACAAACTTAAAGAGCAAGGTTACGAAGTGTTTATGGTTCATGCAGAAACTTCTACTGAAGCTGCTGTTTCTAGAAACAAAGCTAGAAAAGAAAGATCGTTACCTAGTTTTATAGTAGAAAAAACATCAAAAGCTGTTCAAGAAAGTGTTAAGAAATACAGAGAAGAACTAGGAGATAAATTTATAGAAATAGATACAGAAACTATAGAATATGGAAAACCTCTTCCTAAAGACTTTGTAAATAAAGTTAAGACTAAAGTATACGAAAATGAAAGAGGTGTCTTAAACGCTGAGGAATTTGCAAGAGACGGCAAGTCTTTAATAGAAGAGGGAGCAGTTATGGACTTTACTGACTTTAACATTGTTAGAGAAGGTGAGAGAGGCCCTATGTTTAAGGTTGCTGAAAAGATTAGAGATGCTAGAGGTACAGACGATGTATTTGTATTAACCGCAAGAGCGCCTGAATCTCAACAAGCAATACATGAGTTTTTAAAATCTGAAGGATTAGATATACCATTAGAAAATATAACTGGTTTAGGTAATTCAACAGGTGAAGCTAAAGCGCAATGGTTGGTTAGTAAAGCCGCTGAAGGTTACAACGACTTTTTCTTTGCTGACGACGCTATGGCTAATGTTAAAGCTGTTAAAGAAGCTTTAGAACCTTTAGATATAAAATCTAAAACACAACAAGTATTTGCTAGTAATAGTGAAAACAGAAGCTTAGAGTTTAATAAGCTACTAGAAGAATCAACAGGTATAGAGTATTACAAAGAATATTCAGCTGCCAAAGCTAAAACTATTGGAGCTAGCAAAGGTAAGTTTGGATTTTTTATTCCTCACTCTGCTGAGGATTTTGTTGGTTTAATATATCCAACATTGACAAAAGGAAAATTAGGTGACAAACAAATGGCTTGGTACAAGGAAAATTTAATTAATCCTTATTCTAGAGCTATGGACAATTTATCAAAAGATAGAGTTCAGTTATTAACTGATTTTAAAGCTTTGAAAAAAGAGCTTAATGTTCCTAAAGATTTAAGAAAAGAAGCTAAAACAGGTTTTACTAAAGAGCAAGCTGTTAGAGTTTATTTGTTTGAAAAAGCAGGTTATGGTAAAGAGCTAGACAAAACGCTTAGCAAAACTGATAAAGCAGACTTAATGAAAGTTGTTGAATCAGATTCAAATTTAATGACTTTTGCAGAGCAGATACTTAGCGTTACAAAAGGTGATGGTTATGCTAAACCAGGAGAGAGTTGGTTAGCAGGAACTATAACTACAGACTTGTTAGATTTAATAAACACAGGTAAAAGATCTAAGTATTTAGAAGAGTGGCAGTCAAATGTAGATCAAATATATAGTAAAGAAAACTTAAATAAGCTTGAAGCTATATATGGAAGTAAATATAGAGAATCTTTAGAAAACATACTAGCTAGAATGAAAGCTGGTAAAAATAGACTAGCTGGAGGTAATAGATTAAGTAATCAAATGCTAGATTACGTTAACGGATCTAATGCGGCTATAATGTTCTTTAACATTAGATCAGCAGCTTTGCAGATGATTTCTAATATAAATTATGTTAACTGGTCTTTTAATAATCCACTTAAAGCTGGTGCCGCTGTAGCAAATCAACCACAGTATTGGAAAGACGTTACTAAACTATTAAACTCTGACTACTTAATGGATAGACGTAATGGTCTTAAGCTTAACATAAATGAAAGTGAAATAGCTGACGCAGCTTCTACTAGTAAGAACAAGTTTAAAGCAGGAATACAGTACATACTACAAAAAGGTTATGCACCTACTCAATATGCTGATAGCTTCGCTATAGCGTCTGGCGGTGCTACGTTTTATCGTAACAGAATAAATGATTTAGTTAAAAATGAAGGTAAAACCCTAGTTGAAGCTGAAAAGCAAGCTTTAATAGAGTGGAGACAAAAATCTGAAGAATCGCAGCAATCAGCTGATCCAAGTAGAATATCAAGTCAGCAATCAAGTGATGCTGGTCGTTTAATACTTATGTTTGCTAATACACCTATGCAATATGCTCGTATACAAAAAAGAGCTTTTCAAGATCTTAAAAATGGAAGAGGAGATGCTAAGGAAAACGTTAGTAAAATAATATACTATGGCTTTGTTCAAAATATGATATTTAATGGTCTTCAAAACGCTTTGTTTAAGATAGCAGCAGATGATGATCAAACGTTTGAGAACAACGGAAAAGCAATAAATAGAACAGTGAATGGAATGCTAGATGGCTTATTGAGAGGTACAGGTATTGGAGGAGCTTCTATATCAGTTGCTAAAAACTTTTTGCTTGATATATACGAAAGATCTAATAGAGATAGGCCTGAGTATGTTGATGCCGCGTGGAAACTTACACAATTTTCACCACCACTTAGTTCTAAGATAAATAAAATAAAACAAGCAGCTTATCCTTTTGATAGTAAGAAAAGAAGAGAAGAAATATATAGTAAAGGATTTAGCCTAGATAACCCAGCTGCGATGTCAGGTGCTAAAGTTATAAGTGCTACAACTAATATTCCTTTAGATAGACTACTACAAAAGTACGATAATATAGATGCAGCTTTAGCTGAGGACACAGAAACATGGCAAAGTATAGCTATGATGGCTGGTTGGCCAAAATGGAATATAATGTCTGAGCCTACTGCTCCTGCCATGACTGATAAACAAAAAGCAGATAATAAAATAAACAAATCCAAGAATAGAGTAAAAGCAGCATCTGGATCTACTGACTTTGAAACCTTAAAAAAGCTTAACAAAGCTGAGCAAGTTAAAATGCTTAAAAGTCTAGGATATGGAACTTACAGAATAAACAAAGCTAAAAAAGAAGCAGACAGAATAAAACTTATTCAAGACGCTAATAAAAAATAGGAACAAAAAAAACTGGGCACCATACCCAAAAGTTCCTGTAACCAAAAAGGGGAAGTCGTAAATGACCTCCCCTTTTATTATTTTAAATATTGCAATATTCGCAAATACCGCCTAGACATAGTCCGCACATAATTTTACATTTTAAAATCTATAACTTAAACCAAACGCAACAAAGAATCCTCCAGTAGCTATTGCCATTGTATTAGGATTCATATTAAATCTTGGCGCGTTCTTGTGATGTACCATATAACCGGTCCCAGCTGTCATCATGCTAAGACCGGCAATTATTGTTAATTTTTTCATGTTATCTCACATGCTCCTCCTGCACAAGCTAATTCACCTGAAAGATCTGTTTCATCTTCAACTTCTATAATTTTGCTAAGATCAATATCTTTGAGATGAGCCATAGCCATATCATAGTTAACTTTACTTATATCTTCAAAAGGTGCTTGAGTATAAGTACCTCCATCATAAGGTAATACAGATAAGCCATTGTAATGCTCCCTGTTCTCCCACATCCACTTACCTGCCGCGTCCCACTCATCTTGTTTAAGACTTACAGTTGCAGATACATTGTGAGTGTTAGATCCTTTTCTATGACCAGGCTTAACCCACTCTGTAGCTACTTTTTTTATACGCTCAAGTAAATCAAAAGGTGATTCGTCTCTTAGTATAGAACCCTTAGGTGCTTTTTGTGGTATACTAATTACAGCAGTGTCGTGAGGTCTAAAAAACTCATCTTCAATCAACTCAGGATGTTTTTCTGACAAATACTTATACATAGATTCGTTTTTACCGACTCTTATTCTACGCGTATAATAATCTGCATGCCAAGCATGAATACCAGACGAGGTTCCTAATGCAAGAGATGTCGTCCCAGCAGGCTTCACGGTTGTGCATCTTGCAGCTGAATTAATACCAATGGCTTTCGCCGTCTTTGTATTCTCTCTTTTCACTATACTTGCAGCGGCCTTCATATCCAACGGCAGCACAGCGGCACTCGCGATTCCTGTCATTGACACACCTATAAGGGCGTCCTTCTCTGTCGTATCTCTCCATATATCTCTTAAATAATGAAAGTCAGTATAACCAGCTTGTAGTGTACCTATGAAGCTTGCTTTTCTAACTCTATCGTTAAAATCATCTTGTGACTCAATGTCACTAGCATTAACCTCACACAGGTTACAAAATTGGAAAGGTCTTAATGCTATTTCACAACAAGGGTTTGTACCCCAGTCTTTATCGTTATTAAAGTAAATACCTGGTTCTCCTGATCCTGATAGTTCTACACGTTTCCACAGATCCATAAAAAACTCTTGAGTTACTTTATGTCTCATTAATACAGCTGAGTTATTAGCTCTACCTCTTTGTGGGTTTTTCTCCCACCAACTACCTGACTTACAACTAATCATCTCGCTATCTTCAGCAGAAAATAAACTAATTAAAGCAGCTCTACGTATACCACCAGCCAAGACTGAGTCAGCTATGTGGCAAACTATATCATGGGCTTCAACTGTAGTTAATTGTACGCCATCATCTTTAGCATCAAGTATACCTTTAATCTTTAGTATACACTCTTTTAGTGGTTGAGGTCCTGGCGCTTTACCTCCAGAAGTAACTAACTGAGCTCCCTTTGGTCTAATGTCAGAAAAGTCAAACTGTATGCTAGATGATCTATTATCACCCATATAGGACTTCATAAGAACTTTAATAGCATCAGCCCAACCTTCGATACTGTCACCTATTAAAAACCTTCTAGTTCTTTTAACATAAGGTTTATTAACTGGCGGCATTTTACTTACGTGATGGTTTTGCACAGAGTATCCAACACCTGTTCCTCCAAGTAATAAGAACATTGTTTCGTGAAAACTATCAATGTGATCAATTGGTAAATAAGCGCAGTTATACACGCGATTAGGGCTAATTTCAATCGGTTTTCCTCCGAACTGTAATGATCGCATAGATGGTAGTATTTTTTTGCTATACACGCTTTTATAAGCTTCATTAATTTCATTTTTTAAATTTGGGTATTTTTTAATATGCATATTTTTATTACGTGTAACTAACTCTTCCCAAGTCTCTCTACGATTTAACTCAGGTACAAATTTAGCATACTTCATATATACAGTTATATCACTTAGTATCTTGTTCGATAGCTCCATCTTCGTTTTCTTTTTTAGTTACTTCTTTTTTTAGAAACTCTATCGCTTTTTCATAACCTGGCATAAGTTTTAAAGCTTCTAATGTACCTACACTTAAATCTCTTAAGTGCGTTTGTTCGTTTATTAATTGCTGCAACACATTTGTTATAGCTTTAATTTTGTTTTGCATTTCTAGCAAAGTACTTTCTTTCATCTTCCTTGTCCTTTATATTTCTTTTTATATAATTTACTTCCTATTAAGTTAGAGGATTTGCACTTACTGTGCACTCCTTTTCTTTTAACTCTTTTTTTCTCTTGATACAGTGATAATGTCAGTTTGGCCATATTTATTTGAATATTTTATTAAGTCTTTATATTTTAAATATCCTTTAGCTTCGATACTCCAGTCAATAAACTTTTGAAGTTGACGCTCAGCATATTTTCTTCGGGCTAAGTCTTTCTTTTGGAAAGAATTAAGTTCACGGTTTCTTCGCATTCCTTTTGATTTTGAGGTTTGTATAACGTAATGTTCGGTAAGTGTTTATGTACGTAAGCTTTAAATAACTTCCAACGTATGGGAAAAGATTCATTAGCACGTCCTTTACATTCAATAATAAAATTATCTCCCACAAAATCTGGAGTATACTTGATGTTAAGTATTTTTTTATTACCTCTATTACGGTATTCACCTTTACCATTACTTTGTCTTTCATAAGCTTCTTGATCGAAGTTAAAAGAAGGGACAAGCTCGTAAGTTTGTCCCTCATATTGTGCTTTTATCTTAGCTTTTTTAAGAGCTATGTACATGTGTTTTTCTAAACCTGAAGCAAATTGTATGCCATCATGTTTAACCTTTTTAGATCTTACCGGACCTTTCTTGCGGCTAAACCGGCGCGATCTTGTCATCCCAGTCTAGTTGAGCTGTTGAAACGTGTGGTGGTCTAAAAGCTTCTGGTTGCGGTTTATTTTCTAACTCTTCTTTAGCAGCTTGAATATAAAGTATTGCATCCATTAACTCTTCTTGCACATCGTTTAAGTAACCAGCTAGATCTTTATGTCCACCAGTTCTTTCATCGTGTAATGTTCTACCGTATTTAGCATAGCCAACATCAGAACGTTTAACAAACTTATCGCAGACTCTTTCTACAACAGGATCCCTGAATAATATAGTCTTACTTTTCATCTTTAACAAATGTTCCGTTAACCATTTTACCAGTACGTTTAGATATTACCTTGTATGCTGAATCAATACAGTCTTCAATAGTCACACCGTTTAAATGAGCTAGGTTTGTAAGTACTACAACCATATCACCTATAGCATCTATAAACTCAGGTTGATCATCTTTTAGTACAGCACGACCTAATTCACCAGCTTCTTCCATTAATTTACAGAACTGAGTTTTAGTATCGCCTCTAGTATACAAGCCTCTTTCACCAGCCCAGTCTCTTATAAGCTGAAACCTGTTGTCAGTCTTCATATATTCCATATCATTTGGCTTAGATCTTTTAGATAGTGTAGTGTAGTAAGCTTGATAAGCATCTTCACCAAAAGGAAATTCAGAAGTTTTAAAATACTTAGCAAAAGCTTTATTGTATACATAACATCTTTCTGTAGTATACATAGATGTCTTTACATTTTCCATTATCCACTTAATAGTATCATTGTTTATTTCAAACTTACCGTGAGAGGTTAGCCATGATTTACCCATCTCATCCATGAGTCTGCCTTTTAGTTTAGATACTGGTACTGGAAATGTTGAGGTTTGTTCGGTTGCGTTTATATTCATTGGTTTTGGTTTTATTTTATTTATATATAAATCTTTGTATTTCTGTCTGTCAACCCTATAGCCGTAAGACTGTTGAAGTTCTAACTCGCGGTCAGATATATAATTAATATCTGTACTTTGTTCTAGAACTTCTACTTCGTCTAAGCTGTAACCTTGTTGGTCTACGACTCTAGATATAAGATCACGTGTAACACCTATTTTTTTACCCGGTATATGGTATAAATAATAATTT
>Ga0206682_10000234_pt1 | contig 59097 bp, 67 predicted proteins | sample M240m12015metaG_FD_155444 | JGI IMG/M metagenome (GOLD analysis project Ga0206682, IMG submission 155444) | Ammonia-oxidizing marine archaeal communities from Monterey Bay, California, United States - M2 40m 12015 | ecosystem: Environmental > Aquatic > Marine > Intertidal zone | place: USA... | reverse complement strand
AATTTTGAGGGCTATTAAGGCTGTTTGAGTTATCTATAGTCGGAACAGATGCACATCCTGCAAGAACAAGAATTAAGGATATGAAAATAAATGTTAAGCTTGATCTTGTCACTTTATAATTATTATTATGTTAAATCTTTTATCAACCCCAATTGGCAATCTTAATGATATATCACTTAGAGCCATTGATGCTCTTAAAAATGCAGATTATATATATGCAGAGGATACAAGAGTCACTAATAAACTCCTTAGCTTCTTAAAAATTGAAAAGAAATGTAGAACTTTACATGAACATAATGAAGAAATTGTAACCAATGATATTATAAAATTATTAATTGAAGATACTGAGATTGTTTTAGTTTCAGATGCTGGCACACCTGCAATATCCGATCCTGGTTACTACTTAGTCCAACAGTGCATCAAGAAAAATATTCCTTTCACACTTTTACCAGGACCATCATCTGTAATAAGTGCTTTAGTGATGTCTGGGTTATCAACGTCTAGTTTTTCATTTCATGGGTTTATTCCTAGAAAAAAAAATCAGAAAAGAGATTTTTTTAAGTCACTAAGGCATGAAAAAAATACAGTAGTATTATTTGAATCTGCAAAAAGAATCGAAGACACTTTACAAGTGTTAATAGAAGAATACTCTTCAACAAATAAGATTGCTTTGTGTAGAGAAATGACAAAGCTACATGAAACAATAGAAAGAGGTACCATAGAGGATGTATTTCAAAGATTAAAAGCAGGCAAAATAGTTCTTAAGGGTGAGTTTGTCGTTGTTATCGAGTGTTCATCAGAACTTAAAAAAAGCTTTATCATCGATAAAAAAATCAAAGAATCTTTTTTAAATTTTTTACCTGCAAAGGACGCGGCAAAACTCATCTCTCTTTTAACAAAAGAAAATAAAAGAGACATTTATAAGCAACTCTTAGATTAACAACTTATAATATTTATGAGTTGGTTGGGTGATCGCTAGTTTACTAGAGGAAAGTCCGGACTTCATAGAGCAGGACGCCAGGTAACACCTGGGAGGCGCGAGCCTACGGAAAGTGCAACAGAAAGTATACCGCCAATTTTTTATTGGTAAGGGTGAAATGGTGGGGTAAGAGCCTACCGCTTAGTTGGAGACAAGTAAGGCATTGTAAACCCCAGTCCGAAGCAAGACCAAATAGAAATCCTTTTAAGTTGCTCGCTTAGGATTTGGGTAGGTTGCATGAATATTATGGCAACATAATATCTAGATAGATGATCATCATTTACAGAATCCGGCTTATAGACCAACTCATATTTTTTTGCCCTAGTTCAGCAGAACTAAAAAGTGTGCAAATGTGTTGCAAAGTGTGCAAAAAATCTATATATTTTCATAATGTATGGTTTTAATGCAGTTTCATTAGATACAAAGGGTAGATTAGCTATCCCTGCTAAGTATCGTTGTAATTTAGTTGAGAATAAAGAAACAAAAATTGTAATAACAAAAGACCCTCAATACCCTTCTTTAAAAATTTATCCTGAGTCAGAGTGGAATAATATTTCATCAAAACTCCAATCACTTCAAAGTTTAGATCCAATTGTTAGAAGCCTTCAATGGACTATTCTAGGAAATGCACATGTTATTGATCTAGACCTAGAGGGAAGAATGTTGGCATTGATACCTTTAGAATTAAGAAAATATGCTGATATCGCAGATCAAAAACAGATTTGTATTATTGGAATGGGTGACAAATTTGAGGTTTGGAATATTAATAATTGGGATATGAGACAAATGGGCGGTTCTTTGTCAACAGAAGTTTTAGATATAGTACTTCCAGAGAGTATTAAATCAATGTCATTCTAAAAGGGGAAAGTGATGAATTTTGAAGTAATTGGTCAGGCAGTTGAAAATGCAAAAATAAAGGTTGTAGGCGTTGGTGGTGCAGGCGGCAATGCTGTGATTCATATGATTAATCACAATATTGAAGGAGTTGACTTTATTTGTGCTAATACTGACACTCAAGCACTTTCAGAGGCAAACGGCGCTATCACATTAAAACTGGGAAATGGACTTACAAAAGGTCTTGGAGCTGGAGCTAATCCTGATGTTGGTAGAAAGGCAGCAGAAAGTGATAGAGCTGCAATTGAAGAACTTCTAGTTGGTGCAGATATGATATTTATTACAGCAGGCATGGGTGGTGGTACTGGAACCGGTGCAGCTCCTGTTGTAGCATCAATTGCTAAAGATATGGGCGCATTAACTGTTGCGGTTGTAACTAAGCCATTTAAATTTGAAGGTAAAAAAAGAATGTCGGCAGCTGAAAAAGGCCTAGCCGCATTAGTTGAAGAGGTTGATAGTCTTGTCACAATCCCCAATCAAAAACTTTATGAAATTCTAGGTGAAGACACTGCAATGCAAGATGCTTTTGCAAAAGCAGACGATGTATTAAAGGGCGCTGTTCAAGGTATTTCAGATATCATTATGAAAAAAGGACATATTAATGTTGACTTTGCAGATGTTAAAACAGTGATGTCAGAAAAAGGCATTGCAATGATGGGTACTGGAAGAGCAAGTGGAAAAAATAGAGCAGAAGCAGCAGCAACTCAAGCAGTGAAAAGTGAGCTATTAGAAGATATTAATCTTAAAAATGCCAGAGGTGTCTTGGTAAACATCACAGCAGCAAAACCTACACTAGGTGATCAAACAGAAGTAGCTGATATCGTTGAAGAAATAGTTCATGAAGATGCAAATATTATTTATGGTTTGGTTTATGACGAAACAGTAGATGATGATTTACTTGTAACCATAGTAGCAACAGGTGTCGACCAAAGGGCTCCAACCCTAGTTATAGACAATCAGCCGAGCATTCAATTAAATCCTGTTGGTTTAAGAAGAGATAACATTGATCAAGAAGGGGGCACATCGTCTGCAGCGGAAATTGATTTCCTTGATGTGCCCACTTTTATGAGAAAACAAGTAGATTGATATGCTTCATTTTCCAGTATTACTGGAAGAGTCTTTAGATTTTCTCATCCACAAAAAAAATGGTAATTATATAGACTGTACATATGGGAGAGGTGGACATACTTCCGCTATATTAAACAGGATAGATTCTAGTGGACAGCTCACATCATTTGACAAAGATCTAGATGCTTTTAATCATGCTTCTCTTATCAAGGCCGATAATTTTAAAGCAGTTCATAGCTCATTTAACAAATTAGAAGAAACCTTTCCCAAAGAAAGCATTGACGGAATTCTTTATGATCTAGGGACTTGCTCTACTCATTTTGATGAGGGCAATAGGGGTTTTAGTTTTTTGAATGATGGACCTCTCGATATGCGATTCAATGTTACTCGAGGTAAGCCTCTATCTGAATGGATAAATAATGCACCACAAAAAGAAATCATGGATATCTTATATAAGTATGGAGATGAGAAGCATGCAAAAATTATCTCGAGATCTATCTTAGAAGAAAGATCAAAAAATGAAATCATTTCAACCAAACAATTAGCCAATATAATTGAAGATGTATATCCAGAAAAAAGAAAAAAAATACATCCAGCGACCAAATCATTTCAGGCATTTAGAATTCACATCAATGATGAGCTAGATGAATTAAAACAATCATTAACTCAAGCAAGTAATATTCTTGTAAAAGAAGGTATTATCGTTGTAATTTCTTTTCATTCCTTGGAAGACAATATAGTTAAAGAGTTTTTTAAACCAAGTGTTAGAAATTTCCCAAAAGATATTCCTTTAAACATGATTGAAGAAAAAGACTTTACATGTATCGCAAAAAAAATTCGGCCAACAGAAGATGAAGTTAATTTAAATAAACGTTCAAGAAGTGCGATTATGAGAGTTTTTAAGAAAATATAATGACAAAAACGAATACTTATATTTTATTATTATTTTTGTTTATTATATGTTTTTTATCTTTAGAGAAAGTCAAACTATCTTTTGAAATAAGCAGGTTACACTCAAATCAAGAAAACCTAAGAAAAGAATATGAGGACTTTAAAGATACTAACCTTAAGCTGATTACACAATTTAACACCAATAATTCACCTGCAAGTATAGAAAAAACTGCTAAAGAAGAGCTTGGCATGATTAAGAGGAAAGCAAAAAAAATATACATATTGAAAGCACATGAAGAAGATTAGCATTATAAATTGGCGTTTTATTTTAGTATGTTCTTTTTTTTGTTTAGCTGTTTTTGCAATAGCTTATAAAATTATATCCTTACAAATAGATGACAGTATTTTTCTAAAAAATGAAGGCAAAAAAAAATATATCAAGTATAGGAATATCAATCCAATCCGGGGAACTATTTATGACCGAAATAACTTTCCATTAGCTGTCTCTATTATCAATTATGATCTTTATGCACTAAAAGGTTTAAAAAAATCTGAATTTATATCGATAAATGATCTGATTTCTATTGATGGCAATCCAATCATCAATCAAGAATTTTCAAAGAAGACTTTGATTAAAAAAGGGCTTTCTAGAGATGAACAAAAAATTATTCAGAATCTTCGAAATAACAAGCTCGAAATTGAAGTCAGACACAGCAGACATTATCCTTTAGGGGATCAAATTGCACCATTAATAGGTTTTTATGGAAAAGACAGGGCTCAAGAAGGGTTAGAAAAAAGCTATGATTCAGTACTCTCTGGTAAGAATGGCATAGAAAAAATTTATAAGAACGCTAAACAAAAAATTATTTCCAAACCTATTGAGGTTGAAAAGACTGTTCAAGGTAAAGATATAGTACTAACTATAGATTCAACCATTCAGTTTTATGCTTATAAATTTCTTGTGGAATCAATAAAAGACAACCAAGCGAAGGCTGGAACAGCTCTAGTATTTGATAATTTTACTGGTGAAGTTCTTGCTATTGCTAGCTACCCATCATACAACCCAAATGATCCTGGAAGGGTAATACAAAAAAATAGGGCTCTCATTGATGCATATGAATTAGGGTCTGTTCTAAAGCCAATCCTCCTTTCAACGGCAATCAACAATAGTATTTTTGATCCTGATCAAGCTATTGAAATACCCAGACGTCTTAAGCTTAATGATAAAATTATTAGCGATTACAAAGGATATGAAAAGTTAAGCCCCAAAGAAATAATTGCTTTTTCAAGTCAAGTTGGTGCCTCAAAGATTGCTCTTATGCTGGGTTATGAAGAATTGAAAAATGCTTATTATGAATTTGGGTTTAGTAAACCAATTTCAATTAACTTTCCATCAGCTGCATTTGGATACATGAATACAAAAGAAAAAATAGCTGATAAGGAGCTAGCAAGCTTGGGTTATGGCTATGGCCTCACCGTAAGTCCATTTCAAATTACCTCGGCATATTCTGTATTTGCAAATAAAGGTATATATAAAGATTTTAAAATCATAAAGAGTGATGAAGTTGATGCAAACAGAATTATTTCTGAAAACTCCGCACAACATACCTTAGAAGCTCTCAAAGAAGTTGTAAAAATAGGAACTGGAAAGAAGGCAGATATTCGTGGATATACTGAAGGTGGTAAAACTGGAACCGTACATAAAACATCATATGGTAATGGTTATGCTGAAGATGCTTACAGGGCATCATTCGTAGGGATAGCACCACTTTCTGATAAGTCACTAACAATCTTTGTTTCAATCGAAGAGCCTGGCTTAAATGCTTACTCAGGTGGGATGGTAGCGGCACCCTTATTTAAAAAAATTGCTGATAGCTCACTGAACTATCTTGGGTACAAAGAAGATGAGTAGCTTGGAAAGTATCTTAGGAGTTAATTTCCCAAAAGATGTAATTATTAATGGGGTTACTAATAACTCGCAGAAAGTTAAAGATGGATTTGTATTTTTTGCGCTAAAGGGCATAAACTCTCACGGCAGTGAATATATAGGAGAAGCAATAGATTCAGGAGCCTCATTAGTTATCCACGATGATCCTAACTACATAAACAATGAAGATAATGTTATCTATGTGAAGGATTTATCTATCTTTGATTCATTTACTTTTAAAAATAAAATATTTCTTTTCTTGGAAGAGTTTTACAAACTTTATGACATTCAAAATAAAAATAATTACTTTGCTTTTACAGGTACAAATGGGAAAACTTCAACTGCGTATTTAACTCATCAGATTTTAGTAAAAAGTGGATATGAATCTATTTATATAGGAACTCTTGGAACAAAATATAATGATGAACAAATGAATAAAAGCATTTCTTCAAAAACGACACCAGATATTTTTGAATTCTTTGAAATTTTTAATTTTTATAACTTCCATGATTCAGTATCAGTTTGTATCGAAATTTCTTCACATGCTTTAAGTCAAGAAAGATTGAAAGGTATTTCTTTTTACAATTCAGCAGCTCTATTAAATATTGGTACAGATCATCTTGATTATCACGGTAATTCAAAAGCATATGCTAATGCTAAGTTTCAAATATTTAATCCTTCTTGCCCTTTAATGTTGATTAACGATAATCTTACAAAATTAGAAGATAATTATAATTATTTAAAAAACGACAATTACAAATTAACATCAATAAGTAAAGTAAATAAATCTGCTGATATTTATTATGAAGTAGTTTCATCCGATATAGACAAGTCATTATTTAATATAAAAATAAATAATCCTCCAATTGGTTATTTCCCTTCATCAAGTACAACTTATAAATTTTCATGCAGACTATTCCCTGAATTTAATATTGAGAATTTGGTATTTGGGCTTTGTTCTATTGGCTTTTCTGATTTTTCACAATCTGCTATAAATAATTTAAATTACTTAAATCTTCCTAAGGGAAGGACTGAATTAATTAACAACATACCTGCAAATGTAATAATTGATTTCGCTCATAATGCAGAAGGCTTAGAGTTATTCTTATCATCAATTAAAAATTATTTCAGTAAACTTATTGTAGTTTTTGGTTGTGGCGGTGATAGAGATAGATCTAAAAGACCGAAAATGATGCAAGCTGCTATAGCTAATGCTAGTGATATTATTTTCACCACTGATAATTCAAGGAGTGAGGATTTTAGTTCAATTTTTGAAGATGCTGTAGAAGGAAATAAAGAAGAAAAAATTATACCTATAGAAGATAGAAGAGAGGCAATAATTTATGGCAGTAAGCTTGTAGGTGATGATGATTGTTTAGTTATTCTTGGTAAAGGACATGAAGAAACACAAGAAATATCTGGAAAAACTAATTTTTTTAGTGATCACGAGGTTGTAAATGAAATTTATAAGTAATTCAAATGATGTATCAGAATTTTTGGGCATAAAAATTATAAAAAATATTCCTATTAAAGATATTTCTACTGATACACGAACCTTAAAAAAGAAATCATTATTTATTGCTATAAAAGGCAATAACTTTGATGGAAATGATCATATTGATACGGCAATTAAAAAGGGAGCTTCAATTGTAATTACTGATAAAAAAATATATAAGAATTCAAATGATAAACGGATTGTCTATGTCCCAAACTCAATAGATGCGTTAAAAAAAATATCAAAAAATATAATAAATAGCTTTCAAGGTAAAATAGTTGGCATAACAGGTAGTAATGGCAAAACCTCAACCACAAGTATTATTTCACAATGCATCAAAGGTAGCTCAAGCACAATTAAAAATTTTAATAATGAAATAGGGATGCCACTAAGCATAATGAATGCAAATAGAACTTCTAATACCCTTGTCATTGAGATGGGTGCAGCCAAGCCTGGCGATATTCATTATTTAAGCTCTTTCTTGAAGCCTCATATTGGAGTAATTACAAATATTGGTAACTCTCATCTTGCAAACCTCAAAAACATAAATGGAGTCTTTAAGGTTAAATCAGAGATCGTGAATAATATAAAAAAAGATGGTTGCTTGGTTATTCCATCTGAAAATGGAAAACACGAAAGTCAATGGAAAAAAATGCGTAATGATATTTCCATAATCACTTTTGGGTTAGATAAAGACGCTGACTTTAGAGCATCAAATATTAAATACAAAACAAATAGCTCAGCTTTTACAATCTTATCTGATAAATATTGTGTTGAACAAAAAGTAAATATTAATTTAGCAGGAGAGCATAATATTAAAAATATATTAGCTGCTTATGCAGTTTTATTTTTTTTAAACAAGCCTGAAAAAAGCATTGTAAAAAACATAAGTAACGTCAAACTGACTGGTAGACAAAATCAAAGCAATTGGATAAACAGGTCAACATTAATCGATGATACGTATAATGCAAATCCAGATTCAGTAAAAAAATCTGTAGACCTCTTATCACATTCAGAAAAAAGAAAAATTTTAGTTTTAGGAGATATGCTTGAGTTAGGTAGAATGAGAAAACAAATGCATAAAGATATAGGAAAATATGCACTAAAAAAGAAAATAGATATTTTTGTTGGTTTTGGTGACTTAGCGAAATATGCTGTAGATGAATTTGGAAAAAATGGAATATTTTTTAATAATGAGGGCGAATTAAAAATTTTCTTAAAAAAGAACGTATCAAAAGGAGATATTGTGCTTATAAAGGGCTCAAGAGGTATGCAAATGGAAAAATTTATAAATGTTTGAATATCTAGGAACCGTACTTGTTGATTATGATCCTGGATTTGATGTTCTGCGATACCTGACTGTTAGAACACTAGGAGGAACTGTGACTGCACTCATGATCTCTATATTAATGGGCCCATTTATTATAAAGTTATTGAAATCTTTGCAGTTTGAGCAGCACGTTCGAACTCAAGGCCCAGAATCTCATTATAAGAAATCAGGCACTCCAACCATGGGAGGTCTTCTCATACTATCTTCTTTGGTAATATCAACTTTATTATGGGCTGATTTAAGCAATAGATACATTTGGGTTGTCTTATTTGTAACAGTTTCTTTTGCAATGATTGGATTTATTGATGACTACATCAAAATAAAGAAAAAAAGCTCTGATGGTTTGTCATCTAAACATAAAATTATTCTCCAGATTGCCTTTTCATTTATATCAGTAGCATATTTATTTTATTCTGCAGAAGCTGCTCCAGAAACATCTTTTATCGTTCCATTTTTTAAGGATTTATTAATTCCAATGAGTCCATTGGTATTTATTCTTATCGGTATGTTTGTTCTAGTAGGGTCTTCGAATGCAGTTAATCTTACAGATGGTTTAGATGGCTTAGCAATTTTGCCCTCAGTGCTTATTGCCGGAGCTCTTGGATTAATAGCATATAGTATGGGAAATCAAATAATTGCAGATTACTTATATTTACCGCATTTAAAATTATCAGGTGAATTAATTGTTTTCTGTGGTGCTTTGATAGGCTCAGGGATTGGCTTTCTTTGGTACAATACCTATCCTGCTCAAATTTTTATGGGAGACATCGGCTCTCTTACTCTAGGTGCCATACTTGGAATTTTAGCAATTATTCTAAGACATGAGCTTGTTTTTGCAATCATGGCTGGCGTATTTGTTATTGAAACATTGAGTGTTGCAATTCAAGTTATATCATTTAAGACACGTGGGAAAAGAGTGTTTTTAATGGCGCCAATTCATCATCATTATGAACTTAAAGGTTGGCCTGAGCCAAAAATCATTGTGCGTTTCTGGATTATTACTCTTGTATTGATTTTAATAGCTTTGGCAACCCTAAAGCTAAGATAAAATTGTCGATGAAATCCCTGATTTATGGATATGGTATTACAGGAAAATCTTTTGAAAGATATCTAAAAAAGAAAAATATTGACTATGATATATATGATAAAAATATTAATTCAAATATATCTAAACTGGATCGCTATAAAACAATATATTGTAGCCCTGGAGTGGATAGGAAAACATTTGAGCTACTAAAGTCTTCAACAAAAGTACTTACTGATATTGATATTTTTCTTCAAGAGGATAGATCAATTAAAATTGGTATAAGCGGAACTAATAGAAAAAGTACAACTTGTTATCATTTACATCAAATTTTTCAAAGAGATGCTAAAACAAATCTTATCGGAAATATTGGGGAGCCAATGTTAGATCATATCAACAATGGCTCCAAGTACTCGATCATAGAACTATCAAGTTTTCAGCTTGATAAGGCAGAAAATCCAAGCTTAGATTATGGTATTTTATTGGATATTACTCCTGATCATTTAGATTATCATGATACTTTTGAGGACTACAAGAAAGCAAAACATCGATTGCTAAAATCAAGAAATACTTCTTACGAAGATGACCCATATAAACTATATGAATGGATATCAGGTAGAAGTGCAGCCATTCAAGATCTTAAAGACTTGCCATTTAGATTTCAAAAGATTAGTAGCTCAATTATTAATGACTCTAAATCAACAAACTCAAACTCACTTGAGTATGCAGTTGAGAAGGCAAACCAAAAATTTGGAATTAATAATTATTTTCTTTTGTTATGCGGCGATCCCAAAAAAGAGCAATTTAAAAATTTAGTCATAAGTGGACCTGAAGCTATTTTAATTTTCGGAGCACATAAAAAAGAAATAGAAAATTGTATATCTCACTCTAATAAGCAAATATTTAATGATTTAGAAGACACTCTTCAATTTATAAAAAATCTATCATTAGAGAAAAATATTTTATTCTCACCCGGATATCCAAGTGGAGATGATTACAAAAATTTTGAAGAAAGAGGCAGCAGTTTTAATTCATTAGTTCATGAGTTATTTAATGAATCATAGAATCAATAATCTACTTATATTAATACCGTTTATAGCCCTTATATCAATAGGAATAATTATGGTTTCGTCAGCAAGCATTTACTTTGCAGATGAAAATTATGCAGATCCATTTCACTTTGCATCAAGACAAATGATATTTATATCTATTGGGCTTATAGTAATGATAATTTTTTCTATCATCTCTTCAGATTTTTTATATAAGTTTGATTGGGTTTTTATGCTCATTAGTATTATTTTACTATGCGCGCTTTTTTTTCCGGATATTGGTACAACTGTTAATGGGAGTACTAGGTGGATTAGAGCTGGACCAATAAATATTCAGCCATCCGAAATATGCAAATTTAGCTTGATTTTATACATATCAGGTTATTCTGTGAGACGAATGTCTGAGATAGATTCTTTAAGGAGCTTTTTAAAGCCACTTTTTCTTTTATTTATAATAGCTTTATTGGTTATGAGTCAGCCAGACTTAGGCTCAACTGCAATAATATGTTTATTAGTTGTGGCGATTCTTTTTTATGCTGGAATCTCATTTTTTCAGTTTAGTCTTCTTTCCGTCTTAATTTTACTTTTAGGGTACTTAGCTGTTTATAGTTCCCCATGGAGAATTGCTAGGGTTATGGCTTTTACTGACCCGTTTGCCCCCGAAGTTATAAATAATTCAGGATGGCAGCTATCAAATTCTTTAATTGGAATAGGTCAGGGTGGATGGTTTGGCCTTGGGTTAGGGAATAGCTTTCAAAAAAACTTCTTTCTTCCAGAGGCACACACAGACTTTATTTTTGCGATTATTGTTGAGGAGTTAGGAGTAATTGGAGGATTGTTTGTATTATTTTTATTTGTAATTTTATTTATTGGTATTCTAAGAGTTGTAATAGATTCATTAAAAAAAGGCAGACTATTTCAAGGTTATTCATCTTTTGGTATTTTTGTATTGATAGCTGTACAGGCGTTATTCAATATAGCTGTAAATATAGGGTTACTCCCAACAAAAGGCTTAACATTACCATTTATAAGCTATGGTGGTACCAGCATCATAATAATGATGTGTTTAATAGCTATAGTTCTTAGAATAAATCATGAAAACAAATTAATATAAGCTAATGAAAATTTTAATATCTGCAGCAAAGACAGGAGGTCACATATTCCCAGCTATAGCAGTTGCAGATGAATTAAAAAAAAGGGGTCATGAGATAGTATTTCTAGGATCTGGAGAAAGTATAGAAGTAGATGCGGTAAGTGAAAAAGATTTTAATTACCAAACCATAAAAATGGATGGATATCGAGGAAAGAGCATAATTTCAAAAATGAAATTACTTTTTCTTATACCTCTAGGAATTATTCGTGTTATTAATTTGATAAGAATAGAAAAAATCGATGCAATGATAGGTTTCGGTGGCTTTATTACGATACCTCCTTCGATAGCGTTTGTAATTATGAGAAGACCTATTTTTACTCATGAACAAAACTCGATTCAGGGATCAGCAAACAAATTACTTGCACAGTTTGCAACATATAATTTTTTAGGGCTGCCTATAAAGAATAATGTAAAAAATAATCTTTTAAGTGGTAATCCTATAAGAGATAATTTTTCAAAGAAATCTAGCTGTGAGAACAATACAAATAATGAAATTAATATATATGTTACTGGAGGAAGCCAAGGAGCTGAATACTTAAACTCAAATATTCCAAAAATTCTTCAAAATATAAATCAAAATATTAAAGTAAAACATCAATGCGGTATCAATAAATTAACTGATGTTATAAATTTATATGAAAAAAGTAATATTAGTGCAGAAGTACAGGAGTTTTATCAAAACCCCCAGTCACTAATCGAATGGTCTGATTTTGTTATCACTAGATCTGGAGCCTTAAGCATCTCTGAAATATCATCTATGGGAAGAGGCATGGTAATGATTCCATTGCCATCATCAATAGATAATCATCAATTCCATAATGCAAAATATATTGAAAATATTGGAATGGGTATAGTTCATAGCGAGGAAGATGGTATAAATGAACTTGAGAAAAAGATAACACAAGTTATTGAGGAAAAAACTTATAATAGTTGGAAAGCAGTAACAAATTTAGAGCACCTTAACGCTGCGACTTTAATTTCTTCAAAAATAATAGAGAGTTTGAGTAAGTAGCATGAATTTTAAAAAAATAAAGCATATTCATTTTATTGGCATTGGTGGATCTGGAATGATAGGTATTGCTAGAGTCCTTCTAAAAAAAGGGTACAAGGTGTCAGGATCAGATATCACTGAAACGCATGAATTAAAAAAACTTAAAAAAAATGGTGCTAAAGTTTATATTGGTCATGATCAAGCAAACATAAAAAATGTAAATCTTGTCGTAGTATCATCAGCAATAGATCTAAAGAACCCTGAAATTATTGAGGCAAGAAAGAGTTCAATCACAATAATACCTAGAGCTGAGATGTTAGGAAGCTTAATGAAAGGCTATGAGAGTATTGCAATTGCAGGCAGCCATGGAAAAACAACAACGACAAGCATGGTAGCAGAAATATTTACTGTTGGATTGTTAAGTCCCACTTATGTTGTTGGAGGCAAGGTTTTAAGCACTGATGAAAACTCTGATCTAGGTGAAGGAAGGTATTTGATAGCTGAGGCTGATGAAAGTGATGGGTCTTTTATTCATCTGCAGCCAGATATAGCAGTTTTAACTAATATTGATGATGACCATCTAGTTCATTACGATAATAATTTCGAAAATCTACTAAATTCATTTATTAGATTTTCAGAAAATGTTCCTTTTTATGGGTATTTAATTGTTAATATTGATGATAAAAATATTAAAAAAATTTCAAAACGTATCTCAAGAAAGCAAATTTCTTTTGGTAAGTCTGCTCAGGCTGACTATCAAATACTCGAACCTTCATTTGATAAAGGAATTCATCTTTTTAAGATTAAAAATAATGAAAAAATCTATAAATTCAAAATACAACTTCCTGGCATTCATAATGTTTATAACGCAGCAGCAGCAATTGCTGTTTCAATGGAAGAGGGGGTGTCTTTAACAGCAATTCGAAAAGGAATACATCAATTTACCGGTGTTGGAAGAAGGTATGAAAAACATAAACTTAGTATAAATTCATTATCTAAAATACTTATCGATGATTATGGTCATCACCCTATTGAAGTTCTTTCAACCATAAAAGCATACAAAGAAGAATTTCCAAAGAAAAGAATGCTGATGATCTTTCAACCACATAGATTCAGTAGAACAGCTCAATTATTCAACGATTTTATAAAAGTTCTTAAAAAGGTCGACTCTTTATTGATATTAGATATTTATGCTGCAAGTGAAAAGCCCATAAAAGGAATTGATTCAAGAACTATTGTTGAAACTTTAAAACAGCAAGGACATAAAGATGTTACTTATCTAAAAAATCATGATGATATTAATGATCTAATAGTTAAAAGAAAAGATGACTTTGATATTTTAATAACACAAGGTGCTGGAAGCATATCAACAGTCTGCAACTCGATAATTAAAAAATGGAAAGTATAGATAAGATTGCTGTACTGTTTGGAGGATCTTCCGGGGAAAGAGAGGTATCCTTAGAAAGTGGAAAGAGAGTTTATGACGCAATTATCGCACTAGGTTATGATTGTGATAAGTTTGATATCAATGATATTAAAGATATAAATGTTCTAAGAAATTTCGATTTTATTTTCATAGCACTGCATGGAGAAGAGGGTGAAAGCGGAGCTTTACAAAAACAACTTGAAACAATTGGAATTCCCTTTACTGGTTCTAATTCAGAATCCTGCTCTTACAGCTGGAATAAATCAATAAGCAAAGATTTAATTAGAAAAAATGGAATCAAAACACCTGATTCAATACAAATAAATAATCCTTTGAATTTTAATAGAAGTTTTAAGGATATTCCTTTTGATCATTTTTTTATAAAACCTTCCATGGATGGTTCAAGTGTTAATATTTTTGAAATTAAAGATGAAAATGAGTATTTAAAGACTTTGCAGCAGCTAAGTTCGCTGAACGGACCATTTATACTCGAAGAAGCCATTAAGCATAAAGAATACACTGTAACAATTATTGGAGACTTGGTTTTTCCTCCTATAGAGATCAAAACTACAAATAGTTTCTATGATTACGAAGCGAAGTATCTGTCTGATGATACAGATTTAGTTGAAGCACAATATAGCAATGAGTGGATAGATAAAATAAAAAACTTCGCCCGGGATTCATATGAAGCTTTAAAGTGTTCGGGATGGGCTAGAGTAGATATTCTTGAAGATGAATATGGAGATTTATATTTTTTGGAATTAAATTCCAGTCCTGGTATGACTTCACATAGCTGTGTTCCAAAATCAGGAGAGTTCATTGGCTTAAGTTACAATCAGGTTGTTCAAAAAATAATTAATGCATCAATTGATTAAATACTTTTTAGCTTGCTACTTTTTAAGCTTTAACATTTTTTTAAATGCTGGCGATCTTAGTTTAGATATTAATTATGAATCTGGAATTCAGCTCGATTCCCAAAAAGCCTTTATTAAGACATTATCTGTTGTTAAATCTAAAAAAGAACTGAAGCTATTACTTGATAATCAAGACTGGATTTCTTCTTACACAATGAGATCTCTTCCTTTTGATAATGAAGTCAAGATTTCTATTAAAAATAGAATTCCAATTTTTATTCTTAACAATACTTTTTATGTAGATGAAGAGTTAAAAAAATTTAAGTTTGATTTCACAGACACTTCTCTGATAAAAATTAATGGAGATATAAAAGATCTAAATGATGTCATGCTAATAATAGATCTTTTTTCAATGTATGAAAAAAATGATTTTGCAATTATTTCAATTAACTTTAATCATATAAGAGGATGGTTGATTAATACCAAGAGCTCAGAAATAAAACTTGGAAAGGAAATCGATATAAATAAGATTAAACTTATCAAAGATACCTTAAATTACTTGTACGATAAAAGAAAAATACCTAAGATAATAGATCTTAGATACAAAGATGGAGTTGCTCTAAAGTATGGCTAATAATACAAAAAATTCTAATATGGTTGTTGGTCTCGATATAGGCACATCAAAGGTTGTTTGTATTGTTGGCAAATACAATGAATCCAATAAGCTTGAAATTATATCTTTAGGGTCATACCCTTCTAGTGGCCTTAAAAAAGGTGTCGTGGTTAATATTGATGCTACAACAGACGCTATAAAAAAAGCAGTTGAGCAGGCGCAGTCTATGATTGAAGAAAAAATAAATTCTGTTTATGTAGGCATTGCAGGAAACCACATTAAAAGCTTAAATTCTCAAGGTGCTGTCGGCATAAAAGATAAAGAAGTCACACCTTATGATATAGATAGAGTCATTGATTCTGCACAAGCTGTATCAATTCCTTCAGATCAAAATGTTTTGCATGTTCTTCCTCAAGAATATGTTATCGATAATCAAGAAGTGAGTTTGGATCCTCTTGGTATGGCCGGTGTCAGGCTAGAGGCTAAGGTTCACTTAGTTACCTGTGCGAATAGTGCTATTAAAAATATTGAAAAATGTATAAAGAATTGCGGCTTGTCAGTAGATGGCTTTGTTCTTGAGCAATTAGCAAGCTCACACTCAATTTTATCTGAAGATGAAAAAGAACTAGGAGTTTGCTTGGTAGATATTGGTGGCGGAACAACAGATATTGCAATTTTTAATTCAGGGTCAATTGTTTTTACAGGGGTTATTCCTATTGCAGGTGACCAAGTAACCAGTGATATCGCTCAGGCACTAAGAACCCCAACCCCTCAAGCAGAAGAAATTAAACAAAAGCATGGATGTGCTGTTGCGGAGTTTACAAAAGAAGATGAAAGCATTGAGGTACCTGGTGTTGGTGGAAGACCAACAAGAGAACTTTCTAGATCATCTTTAGCTGATATCGTTCAACCTCGTTATACAGAACTATTTGAGTTAGTAAAAGCTGAAATTTCTAGAAATGGTTTTGAGGATAAGATTTCAGCAGGTGTAGTCTTTACTGGGGGAACTTCTAAGATGGAGGGAGTTGTGGAATTGGCAGAATCAATTTTTCAAACCTCTGTAAGGTTAGGAATACCTAACAAATTCTCTGGAATGGAAAGTATTCTTCAAAATCCTATATATGCAACTTCAATTGGTCTCGTGGACCATGGCCATAAGCAAATTAGTGACGGGCTTATAGCTGAGCAAGGCCAAAGCTGGTTTTCTAAACTTTTAAAAATAGTTAAAAGCGAGTATTGATAACTAAATTTAATTGCATTAGAATGCATTTTCCTTGGTTTAAGCCAATTAAGGTTTAAATCTTTAACCATAAGGTAAATAATGAATAAATACGAAGCGGTCATAATATTAAATCCAAATCTATCAACAAAGGTTGGTGATTTCCTTAAAGATTTTGAAAAGTTACTAAAAGATAATTCATTTAGTATTGTCAAGACAGAAGATATTGGAAGAAGGCAATTAGCTTATTCAATCAACAACCACAATAAAGGCCACTACATTATTTTTAATCTTGAAGGTGATCCATCCAAGCTTCTAGAAATCGAAACAAAAATCAAATATAACGAATCAATAATTCGCCATTTGTTTTTAGTAGTTAAGAAACATTCTGAAGAAGATTCAAGTTTATTTATAGAATCTAAGAACAAGAAATCTGATTCAGCAAATGAAGATGTAAAAGTGGAATCAAAAGAAACAAAAACTGATGATAAGGCTAATAAAGAAGGGGAAGTGTAATATGAGTAAATATGATTTACCCAAGAATTTTGACTACAAAAATACTGATGCTTTAAGACCATTTATTACTGAGACTGGAAAAATTATTCCAGCTAGAGTTACTGGTGTTTCTGCTTCAAACCAAAGAAAGGTTACTAAATCAATTAAGATTGCTAGATTTTTAGCACTTTTACCATATACGGACATGCACCAGTAAGATTATGAAAATTATATTATTAGATAAGATACAAAGATTGGGTGAAATTGGAGATGTTGTTGAAGTTAACTCAGGTTATGCAAGAAATTTCCTTATACCTCAGAAGAAGGCAGCATTTGCTAGTGGTAAAAATATTGCTGAAGTTGAAGCAAGAAAAGATGAACTAGCAGCAGCCTCTGCAGATCAGCTCACAAGAGCCCAGGCTAGAGCAGAAGAGATCGAGGGTTCAATTTGTGAGATTGCTGTTCCTGTAACTGAAGAAGGTGCCTTATATGGTTCAGTTGGAACAAGAGAAATATCTGAAGCTTTTGTTTCAGCAAACGTTCAAATAGATAAAAGCGAAGTTCAATTACCTGATGGTCCTATAAAAGAAACTGGTGATCATGTTATTACTATTAGTGTTCATCCTGAAGTTTCAGCTGAAGTAACTGTAAAAGTATTAGCTGAGTAGTTGTATATTTTAAAATATGATGTAAAAATCATATTCCATGTCAGACTTATCAATAAATCAAAACGAACAATCCAGAGAAGCTGAAAGAGCAGTTTTGGGTGGTCTTATGCTTGAGACCCATAGGTTTGATACCGTAATTCAAGTAATTAAAGATAACGACTTCGATGGAAAAGATCACCAGATAATCTTCCAGTCAATGTCAGAGTTAGTTGAAGAAAATAAGCCGCTTGACCCCTTAACAGTTTCTGAAAAATTAGATAACAAAAATGCACTTAACAAAGTTGGGGGTAAAGATTATTTAATAGAGCTAGCAACTTCTACTCCATCTGCAGCTAACTTAGAAGCTTATGCTGAGATTATTAGACAGCGTTCTATAACTAGAAAACTAATTAAAACTAATTCAGAAATATCTGAACTCATTAATAATCCTCAAGGTCAGGATGGATTGGCGCTTTTAGATAAAGCAGAGAGTATGATTTTTGCATTAAATGATGAGTCTTCTCAAGATACTGACACTATGGAATCTATGAAGTCTTTAATCCCCAAGACCATGGATAGGCTTCATGAGTTATCTAATAAGAAGGGTGGTCTAATTGGTTCCTCAACAGGCTTTAAAGATTTAGATACGAAACTACAAGGTATACAGGACGGTGACTTGATTGTTGTAGCAGGTAGGCCAAGTATGGGTAAAACCTCTTTAGCTATGAATTTAGCTGAGAATGTTTTGGTTGATAAAGATACTAAAGGAGCTGTTTTAATCTTTAGTTTGGAAATGCCTGGTGAGTCATTAACAACAAGGATGCTATCTGGTATGAGCAAGCTTAACCAACAAAATGTTAGATCTGGAATGCTAAAAGATAATGAGCTAAAACTTTTACTTCAGGAAGGCGAAAGGCTAAAAAATTTACCTTTGTGGATAGATGATAGCTCTTTACTATCTCCAATGGAATTGAGAGCTAAGGCAAGAAGACTTGCTAGACAAGAAGAGCATGGACTATCTTTAATAGTTGTTGATTATCTTCAACTTATGCAACTTCCTACTTCTTCTGAAAATAGAGTAAATCAAATATCTGAGATTTCGAGATCTTTAAAATCTTTAGCAAAAGAGTTACAAGTTCCAGTTATAGCTCTTTCTCAGTTAAATAGGGCTGTTGAACAAAGACCAAACAAAAGGCCAATTATGGCAGATTTAAGAGACTCAGGAGCTATTGAGCAAGATGCAGATGTAATTTTATTTATCTACAGAGATGAGGTTTACAATGAAGATTCTGACCAAGGAAATAAAGCTGAAATAATTATTGGTAAGCAAAGAAATGGTCCAATTGGTACCGTTAATTTAACTTTCTTAAAAGAATATACTCGATTTGAAAACTTTGCGAATGATGGTTATTCTGATGATTATTCAAGTAATTTTTAATGACACGGGCGACATCTGAGCTCTTAATAGAACCCTCGATTATAAGAAATAATATTTCTTATCTAAAAAGCAGAATAAAAAGTTCATCAAATTTTATGGCAATCATAAAATCTGATTCTTATGGACATCTCCTTAATAATGTAGTGCAGGATATCGATGATATTGTTGATGGCTATGGAGTAGTCAGGCTTGATGAGGCATTAAGTATTAGAAAAATATCTTCCAAGAAAATTTTACTTATGCAAGGTGTATATACAGATAAAGATTTAAAAGAAGCTCAACAACATTCTCTTGATTTAGTTATTCACAATAAGCATCAATTTAATTTAATTAAATCTAATAAATATTATAAAAATTTGTGGTTTAAAATTAATACAGGCATGAATAGATTGGGTTTTGAGGTAGATGAGTTCCTTGATATTTATAATACCCACCTCTCTGATAAAGAATTTACCTTGATGTCCCATTTATCAGCCTCTAATAACCCAAATGATCAGTCAAATAAAAAACAATTTGAGCGCTTTAATATTCTTACCAGTAAGCTTCATTCAAATATTAAAAGAAGTATTGCTAATACTGGTTGTGTCCTTAATTTTCCAGATAAATCGTTTGATTGGGTAAGGGTTGGCATAGGTATTTTTGGTGGATATATCGGCAATAATGATCTAAAAACAGCAATGACTTTAAGATCACCAATTATTGACATAAGAACAATACAGCAAGGCGAAGGAGTTGGTTATGACGGGCGTGCTGTTGCAAAAAAACAAATGAAAATAGCAACGATTTATTGCGGATACGCTGATGGCTTACCCCATCATATTAAAGATGGAACTATTGTTAATATCAACGAACAAACTGCTAGGATTTTTGGAAAAGTTAGCATGGATGTGTGCAGTGTTGATGTTACTGATATTCCTGATTGTAAAATTGGAGATTTTTGTGAGTTTTTTTCACCCAATCTTTCGATTAATAATATTGCTTCAGAAAACAATCTTATTTCTTATGATCTTATGATAAGAATAAAATCAAGAGTTAAAAGAATTTATAGGAATATATAGTTTTTTATTTGGTATTTTAGAAAAATATTATTTCACTAATTTGCTTATTCTGTTATTCTGTTATCCCATCATGAAAGGTTTATCTGATGGCAAATACTAAATACATTTTTATTACCGGAGGAGTGGTTTCATCGCTCGGAAAAGGTATAGCTGCAGCATCTTTAGGTGCTCTTTTGGAGTCAAGAGGGCTATCCGTCTCCTTGATTAAGGTTGATCCATACATAAATGTTGATCCTGGGACTATGAGTCCTTTTCAACATGGAGAAGTTTTTGTCACTAATGATGGAACTGAAACAGACCTTGATCTTGGTCATTATGAAAGATTTGTTAGATTTGAAGCTTCAAAAAAAAATAATTTCACTGCTGGTAAAGTTTATGAAACTGTAATTAGGAATGAAAGGAAGGGGAAATACTTAGGTGGAACTGTTCAGGTGATACCTCATATCACAAATGAAATTAAGAAAAGAATAAAAGAAGGCGGACAAGGAAAAGATATAGCAATTGTAGAAATTGGTGGAACTGTTGGTGATATTGAAAGCCAACCATTTGTAGAAGCAATAAGGCAAATGGCTCTTGAAATGCCAGTTTCTTCATGGGCATTTATCCATCTTACTTTAGTTCCATATATTCAAGCCTCAGGTGAGCTTAAAACAAAGCCAACTCAACATTCTGTAAAAGAGTTAAGGGCATTAGGTATTAGTCCAGACTGTTTGATATGCAGATCAGAACAAGAGCTTCCAAAAGAAGAAAAAAAGAAAATAGCTCTATTCTGCTCTGTTCAACAAGATAATGTTATCTCGATGCATGATGTGAAAACTGTTTACTCAATACCTCTTTTACTTAATAAACAAAAAGTAGATGAAATAATACTTAATAAATTAAAAATAAAAACAATTGAACCCAAGCTATCAGATTGGAAAAGAGTTGTTAATGCTAGTCTTAAACCTCAAAAAGAAGTGAATGTAGCTTTTGTTGGTAAATATACAGAGCTTCAGGATTCCTATAAGTCTATTAACGAAGCTCTAGAGCATGCAGGAATAAAGCATAAAACAAAAGTTAATATCAACTTTGTTTTAGCAGAGACCATTACATCTAGAAATGTTAAGAAAATCTTGTCTTCCTGCGATGCTGTATTGGTTCCTGGTGGTTTTGGAGATAGAGGTGTTGAGGGAATGATACTAGCTTGTAAGTATGCTCGTGAAAATAAGATTCCTTATCTCGGAATTTGTTTGGGTATGCAGGTAGCACTTATTGAATATGCAAGAAATGTCTTAAAGTTAAGAGGCGCACATAGTACAGAGTTTGACTCAAATACAAAACACCCCATTATCGCTTTAATTACTGAGTGGAGTGATATGTCAGGCAAGCAAGAGCAGAGAGATAAAAATTCTGATTTGGGTGGCACCATGCGCCTAGGCGGCCAGGTTTGTAAATTAAAGAAATCATCTAATGCATACAAAATGTATAAAAACTCAGAAATTATTGAAAGACATAGACATAGATATGAAGTAAATCCAAACTATGTAGATGCACTGTCTAGTGCTGGATTGGAAATTGTTGGTAAATCCAAAGATGGTAAGTTAGTTGAGATGATAGAAATTAAAGATCATAAATGGTTTCTTGCTTGTCAATTTCATCCTGAGTTTACATCTAATCCAAGAGATGGCCATCCTATATTTAATAGCTACATTAAGAGTACAATAACTAAATAACTATGAATGATTTAGAATTAAGAAATTTCACTATTGGCAATAATAGAGCTATGACACTTATGGGTGGAGTGAATGTTCTTGAGTCTAGAGACCTTGCTATGCAGGTTGGGGAAAAATTTAAATCTATTTCAGATGAATTAGGAATTAATTATATTTTTAAAGGCTCATTTGATAAGGCTAATCGAAGCTCAGTATCATCTTTTAGGGGTCCTGGCCTTGATGAGGGTCTAAAAATATTACAAGAAGTATCAACTGAATTTAATGTAGCGGTTGTTACTGATATCCATGAACCAAGTCAAGCCATGCCTGTTAGTGAGGTATGTGAGATAGTCCAAATACCTGCATTTCTTGCCAGGCAAACAGATTTAGTTGTCGCTGCTGCAAAAACTTCATCTATTTTACAGTTTAAAAAACCACAATTTTTATCTGCACCAGAAATGAAGAATATTATTGAGAAATGCGAATCAGCTGGTAATCAAAAAATAACATTATGCGAGAGAGGTAATTCCTTTGGTTATAACAATTTGGTTGTTGATACATTGAATTTCCAAATCCTTAAAAATTTAAATAAGCCAACTATTTTTGATGTAACTCATTCCCTGCAACTTCCTGGTGGGCTAGGAAATGCTGCAGGTGGAAGAAGGGAGTATCTATTAAGTTTAGCCAAGGCTGGTATCTCTCAAGGCATTGCTGGGCTATTTTTAGAAGCCCATCCAGATCCAGATAATGCTAAGTGCGATGGTCCTTGTGCGCTTCGTTTAGATATGGTTAAACCTTTCTTAAAACAAATCAAAGACCTTGATAGTTTTATTAAAAACCAAGAAATTTTAGACATTTCATAGTACTCATGACTATTCAATCAATTAAAGCTATTCAAGTATTAGATTCTAGAGGTCTGCCCACTGTCTCATGTAGTATTTGTCTTGAAAATGGTGCCAAAGCAAGTGCTATCGTTCCTAGTGGAGCGTCTACAGGAACAAAAGAGGCGCTAGAATTAAGAGACGGAGGCACTCCATATATGGGAAAAGGAGTCAAGAAGGCTGTAGATAATATTAATAAAATAATTTCTCCTCTTGTTGTTGGCCTTGACCCAAGAGATCAAAAGTTAATTGACGAAAAATTAATTGCTCTTGATGGAACTCATGATAAATCTAATCTTGGTGCAAATGCTATTTTAGCGGTCTCTCTTGCCGTATCACATGTTGCTGCAATTGATAAAAATAAACCTCTTTATGCTCATTTTAAAGATATATATGAAGATATAACTGGTAATGAAATTTCCTCCAATCTTCCAATGCCTATGCTAAATATATTGAATGGCGGAGAGCATGCTGATAATAATATAGACATACAAGAGTTTATGATTATCCCAAAAGGAGCTCAAAACATTAAAGAAGCCCTAAGGTGGTCCTCAGAAATTTACTGGAATTTAAAATCTATTTTAAAAGCAGACAAATTATCAACTGCAGTAGGTGACGAGGGTGGTTTTGCACCAAACCTTCAAAATAATGAAGAAGCTATAAAGCTTATAATAAAAGCTATAGAGGAAACAAATCTAATACCTGGAAAAGATATTTTTATTGCACTTGATTGTGCTGCAAGTGAATTTTATAAAAACAATCAATATAACCTATCTGGGGAAGGTAGGTTGCTGAGCTCTGAATCTTTTGCAGATTATCTCGAAGAGCTTGTCGATACCTACCCAATTATTTCTATTGAAGATGGAATGGATGAAAATGATTTCGAAGGCTGGAAGATTCTTACAGAAAAAATTGGTCACAAATGTCAGTTAGTTGGCGATGATTTATTTGTTACAAACAAAACTATTTTTCAAAATGGTATTGAAGAAAACTTAGCAAACTCAATTCTTATTAAATTTAATCAAATAGGGTCTATTACTGAAACCATAGAAACAATCAATTTAGCAAATAAAAATAACTATAAATCAATTATCTCTCACAGGTCGGGAGAGACTGAAGACACCACCATCTCAGACCTTGCTGTTGGCCTTGGAACAGGACAAATAAAAACTGGAGCACCATGTCGATCAGATAGGGTTGCTAAATATAATAGGCTTCTTTGGATAGAAGAGGAAAATACAAACCTCCGCCTATTTTAATGAATCGTATTTTTTATATATTATCAGCATTTTTAGTGCTGATAATATTTGCTTTATTAAATAGTATTTTTTTTGGTAAAAATAGCTATCATCAAAAATCAATTCTTGTGGAGCAAACAAATCATCAAATTATCAAAAATGACGATTTAAAAAAACAGAATGAAATTTTGGAATTCGAAATTGAAAATGCACAAATCTCCAATGAACATATTGAAAATTTTGCTAGAGAAAAGTTGAATTTAACATACCCTGATGAGGAGTTTATTTCATTTGAAAATAAAAAAAATATAAAAGATGAGTAGTAAAATTTTAGCCATAATTCCAGCAGCAGGAATTGGACAAAGGTTTGGAACAGATAAGCCAAAACAATATGAATATATAGATGGTATGACTGTTATTGAGTCTGCTGTAAAACCATTCTTAGATTCAAATTTAATACATAGTATTGTTATTCCTGTTTCAAGCTCAGATTTATTTATAAAAGAACAAAGTTTTTTTGACCATCCCAAAGTAACAATTGTAGAAGGGGGATTTACTCGTGCTGAATCTGTATATAAGTCCTTATGTCATGTAGAAATTGATAGTTTTGACTTTGTAATAACTCATGATGCTGCCAGACCAAATGTTACTGAGGAAGATATAGTAAATATATATGAAGAAATAATAAAAAAAGATTCAGATTGCTCAATTTTTTATATACCAGTGGTAGATTCAATTAAAAAAATTCAAGAAAAGAAAACATTAGATAAGGCTAATTATTACCTTGTTCAAACACCCCAGATATCAAAAATCAAAAAACTTGAACAGGCATTAAAAATTTTGATTTCAAAAGATATAAACATTCCAGATGAATCCTTTGCTATAGAATCACAAAATTTAGATATATCTAGGCTTATGGGTAGATCTTCTAATATTAAGATCACACACAAAGATGATATCAATCTTTTGAGAAAATTCTCTACTAGAGTTGGTACCGGATTTGATCTTCATACATATAAACCAGGTAAAGGTTTTATGATTGGAGGTTATTTCCTTGAGTGTGAATATGCGATTGAGGCTCATTCAGATGGTGATGTACTGCTTCATTCAATTGCAGATTCTATTTTAGGTGCCTCGGCACTTGGCGATATTGGAATATTCTTCTCAGACAAAGATATTAAAAATAAGGGACTAGATAGCAAAAATATAATTAACTTTTGCATCGAAAAAATTAACGAACTTAACTTAGAAATTTATAATATCGATGCAACTATTATTTGTGAAATGCCTAAAATATCTCCACATAGAGAGCAAATTATAAACAGCTTATCAAGCATTCTTAATTTACCAAAATCAAAAATTGGTTTGAAGGCTACAACAGCTGAAAAGACTGGTATTATAGGTAAAAATAAGGCTATAGCAGTCCAATCTCTAGTAAATCTTAAGTAGAAACTATGAAAATATTATTAACAAATGACGATGGTTATCTAGCATCTAATATTCAACATCTTTTTAAAAGACTCTCAAAAGAACATGATGTTTGGATGATTGCTCCAAAAGGAAACTGTAGTGGAATGAGTGCAGCAATATCATTTTTAAAGGAAATTGAAATTACTAAAATTGATGAAAAGATTTATGCAGTCGACGGGACTCCGGCAGATTGCACTTATTTTGGACTACTAGGTATGGTAGATTTTGAATTTGATATGGTTGTTTCAGGTATAAATCATGGCGCAAATATTGGCAATGATGTCATATATTCTGGAACTGTTGGTGCTGCCGTAGGTGGTAGAAAATTGAAATATCCACCTATTGCATTATCTGTTGCATCTTATGACACATCTAATATTGATTTTATTGTTAATAAAACCGCCTCAATTATAGAAGATGTTATAAACCTTCCAAATGACTATCATGGGAAAGTCATTAATGTAAATTTTCCTGACCTCTCAGAAGATGATTGCAAAGGAATAAAAATTACTGCTTTAGCTCAAAGAGGTATACCATCCAAGCCAATAGAAATTGAATCTAAAAAAAATACTAAAAAATATAGATATAACTTGTCTGGAGAGCCTGTTCAGGAAGAGCATTTAACAGATGCTGAGGCCGTTAAAGATGGTTTTATTTCAATATCTGTTCTTGACTATAGTCTAGATAGATCAAACTTGAGAGAAAATCTCCAAAAGCACTTCAATGAATAATTCAGGTTTTACCTTTAGAAGGGTTAGAGAAGAAATGATTGAAATGCTTCTTGAGATGGGCATTAAAGATTTTAGAGTTCTTGATGCTATGTCACAGATTCCAAGGCATATATTTTTAGATGAAGCTTTAAGATCACGTGCATATGAAAATAGATCTCTAACCATAGGATTTAAACAAACTATTTCTCAGCCATTTATTGTTGCTAGAATGACAGAGTTGTTAATTTCTCACACCAAATCTCGTGGGAAAATACTTGATAACGTTTTGGAATTAGGATCAGGTTGTGGTTATCAGACTGCAGTTCTTTCATATTTTTGTGAGCAAATTTATGCTGTTGAAAGAATAAAACCTTTAGTTGCTAAGTCTAGAGAAAATCTTCGCGAACTAAAAATTAATAATGTTCTTTTTAAGCATGGGGATGGTTTTATAGACTGGGATAAAAATAAAAAGTATGACGGAGTTATATGTGCAGCTGCTCCAAGGCAATATCCTCAGGAATTAATAGAATGCCTTAATAACGACTCAAAAATTGTGATACCTGTTGGTAATTCTAAAGCACAACAACTTAATGTGATTACAAAACACGTTGATGGAATTATGGAAGATATTTATGATGAAGTTTCATTTGTTCCAATGTTGCCAGGTATATCTATGGATGGAAATGATTCATGAGTGAAAGAATAAGATTTATTATTGCTGGTTTCTTTGTTGGCCTTGCTGAACTTTTGCCTGGAATTTCAGGATCCACGGTAGCAATAGCATTTAATGTTTACGACAAATTTATTTTATTTTTAGCTAATCTAAAATTATCAAACTTATCATTCAATCCAAAAAAACTTAACGAAGTATTTTTTCTAGATTTAATAATACCTTTTTTTATTTCAATGGTTTTAAGTGTAGTACTTGCATCAAATTTAATACTTTTTTTGTTAACTTCATACACTGAATACTTTTTATATTTCATAGGTATTCTTATGTGCTTGGTTGCTGCTTTGATAGGAATGAGAATAAAAAAAGAATTTGGCGAGCATATTAAGCTTAATATTCAATTCATATCAGGCTTAGTTTTTGGCTTCTTGTTAGGTAAATACAGCTCAGCACCAATTGAGCCTTCCCTTGTTTTTATTTTGTTTATGGGATTTGTGGCTTTCTCATTTTTCTTACTACCTGGGATATCTGGAAGTGCAATATTGTTATCTTTTGGAGTTTATGAAATTATTATTAGTTCTATCGGATCAATGAATTTAAATGTGTTGATGCCTTTTTCTGTAGGGTGTTTGATGTCAGTTTTAATAATGCCCAAAATTCTTAATAGACTTATTAATCAATACAAGCTAGAAGTAATGACATTTTTTACAGCTTTAATTTTAATAAGTGGAGTAAATATTCTACCAATATGGGGCTTGTTATAAGTTTAGTAAATCTCTTTTATTACTTACTGTCTCAAACTTCTTAGCTTCAGGAAGCGGTTCTTTTGCTTCTGTAATATTTTCATAAACCTCTGAGAGTCGAGCATTAATTTCAATAAATTCAATTTGATCATCAGGTAATTCATCTTCAGACAAGATTGCATCAATAGGGCATTCTGGTTCACATAAAGCACAATCAATACACTCATCTGGATGAATGACAAGGAAATCAGGACCTTCATAAAAACAATCAACAGGACAGACTTCAACACAGTCAGTATACTTGCATTTTATACAGGCCTCAGTCACAACAAAAGTCATATAATATTCCTAGAATTAAAGTATTATTAAATGGTGACTTTATGATAAAAAAGAAAAAAAATAAACTTTAAAGTTGTAAATTTCTTAAATAGTAATATACTGTATAAATATACAGTAAAGGAGATTAAGATGCCAAAATCAAAAGATACAAGTAATAAAACACTAAAAGATACACTTGCAGATATAGATAGCCATTTCGGTAAAGGTACCGTTATGAGAATGGGGGATAGAGAAATGTTAGATATCCCATCAATTTCTACAGGCTCAGTGGGTCTAGATATCGCTCTTGGTATTGGTGGTATTCCTAAAGGTAGGGTAACTGAAATATATGGACCTGAATCATCAGGTAAGACAACATTGACACTTCAAATAATTGCTCAGTGCCAGAAAGATGGCGGGACATGTGCATTTATAGATGCGGAACATGCTCTTGATCCTCAATATGCAGAAAAACTAGGCGTAAATGTTGATGAACTTTTACTTTCTCAGCCAGATACAGGTGAGCAAGCTCTTGAAGTTGCTGACATGCTTGTTAAATCAAAAAGTGTGGATTTAGTTATTATTGATTCTGTTGCTGCGTTGGTTCCAAGAGCAGAAATTGAAGGTGAAATGGGTGATCATCATGTTGGTTTGCAGGCAAGATTGATGTCCCAAGCTTTAAGAAAAATAACAGGTAATATTCAAAGATCTGGAGCAACTGTAGTTTTCATTAACCAAATTAGAATGAAGATTGGTGTAATGTTTGGAAGTCCTGAAACAACTACAGGTGGTAATGCTTTAAAGTTTTACTCTTCAGTAAGACTAGATATTAGAAGAATTGGTGCTGTTAAGGAGGGAGATGAAATAATGGGCAACGAAACAAGAGTAAAAGTTGTTAAAAATAAAGTTTCACCTCCATTCAAGCAAGCTGAATTTCAAATAATGTATGGCCAAGGAATAAATTCTGAGGGCGAAATATTAGACTATGGTAATAAATTAGGTTTAATAGAAAAGTCTGGAGCGTTTTATAAATTAAATGGTGAAACTATTGGTCAAGGAAAAGCTAAGGCAGGATTATTCCTAAAAGAAAATGCAAAAATTCGTGAAAATCTGCTTGAAGAAATACGAAAAGAATATATAGCAAACAAAGCAAAATCTACAAAGTAGTTTTTTGTTGATACACTAATCCCTATTAATTATTTTTTAATAGGGATTTTTTTATGGCTCAAAATGCATACATAGTATCAGCAGTTAGAACAGCTGGTGGAAAAAAGAATGGAAAATTAAGTGGATGGCATCCTGCAGATTTAGGAGCGAAGGTATTAGATGAGCTAGTTTATCAAACTGGTATTGACCCTAAAGATATTGATGATGTTATTTTTGGCTGTGTAGATCAAGTAGGAGCTCAATCAGGAAATCTTGCAAGAAATGCAGTTTTAGCATCTAGTCTTCCAGAATCAGTTCCAGGAACAACCGTAGACAGACAATGCGGTTCATCTCAACAAGCAATACATTTTGCAGCTCAGGCGGTTATGTCTGGTACGCAAGATGTTGTAATTGCTGGAGGAGTTGAAGCAATGTCAATGGTACCAATTGGTGCTAGTGTAAAAGATGGCTTTGATGCGGGTCACGGATTTCCTTTCAATGCTGATGGAATAGCTGCAAGATATCCAGATGTATTTTTTTCACAATTCACAGGTGCGGAATTGGTTGCTGATAAATGGAATTTATCAAGAGAAGTGTTGGATGCCTTTGCACTTGAAAGCCATAAAAAAGCCAAGCATGCTACTGAAATGAAATTTTTTGATTTAGAGATACTTCCATTGGCTGGTAAAAATGAGCATAACGATACTGATTTAGTCTTAGCTGATGAAGGTATTAGGTTTGATGCCTCCATAGACGCACTTGCTGGTCTTAAAACTGTCGTAGAGGGTGGAGTCATTACTGCAGGAAATGCTAGTCAGATTACTGATGGTGCTGCCGCAATTATGATTTGTAACGATGAGGGTTTAAAAAAGATTAAATCAGATCCTAGAGCAAAAATTACAGCACTTTCTGTTGTGGGAGATGATCCTGTCTTTATGCTTACTGGTCCAATACCTGCATCTCATAAAGTCTTATCAAGAGCAAATCTGTCTATTGATGATATGGATCTTTATGAAGTAAATGAAGCATTTGCTCCAGTTCCATTAGCCTGGGCAAAAGAACTAAATGCTGATATGACTAAACTTAATGTAAATGGTGGGGCTATGGCGCTCGGACATCCATTAGGCGCAACAGGAGCTAAACTGATGACTACCATGTTACATGAGCTAGAGAGAAGGGATGGTAAATATGCTCTCCAGGCAATATGTGAAGGCGGTGGTACTGCAAATGCGACGATTATAGAAAGACTTTAAAAATATATACAAATGCTTAGTACTATATTTTTGAACAATCACGTATCTTTGATATAGTTAAATAAACAACATATTAATAATATTATGATTTCAACATTTCAAATTTTTCTTTTCTTCGTTTTCTTTTTAACAATTACTGTTCTCTATCTTGGAATTAAAGTTGTTCCCCAATCTAAAGTTTATGTGATTGAACGTTTTGGTAAATATACTAAAACTCTGGAATCTGGATTATCAATAATTGTTCCATTTGTTGATAGTGTTGCTCATAAAGTTGATATTCTTGAAAGACAATTACCTAAATTTCAAATATCTGTAATAACAAAAGACAACGTTGAAGTTGGGCTAGTTTCTACAGTATTCTTTAGAGTTTTAGATGCTTCTAAATCTGTTTATAGAATTAAAAATATTGATCTTGCAATTGAGAATACAGCCATTTCTGTTATCAGATCTGCTGCTGGTCAACTAGAACTTGATGATCTTCAATCATCTAGGGAGTCTATGAATTCTGAAATTAAAGATCGACTTGTAAAGGCAGCAGAAATTTGGGGTGTTGAGGTAACAAGAACTGAAATTCTTGATGTTCTTGTAGATGAGCAAACAAAAGAATCACAAAGACAACAGCTAAATGCAGAAAGAGAAAGAAGGGCAACTATTGCAACAGCTGAGGGTAATAAAAGAAGTATAGAGTTAAATGCTGATGCTCAGTTATACGAGGCTCGCAAGGTTGCTGAAGCTGTTAAAGTATCTGCCGATGCCGATGCTTATGCTGTCAAAATTAAAGCTGATGCTGATGCAGAACAAACTAGAGTTGTGGGACAGGCTATAAAAGATGACGGTCAGCCAGCTATAAATTATGAAATTATGAAAAGACAAGTTGATGGTTTAACTGCAATTGCTTCATCAGGCCAGTCAAAAACATTAGTAGTTCCATCTGATGTAACGAAAGCTCTTGGAAGTCTAGAGTTACTTTTAGGATCAATAACTGATAAGCCTAATAACAATGATTAGTTTTTTAGAAAATCCTGATATTTGGTTAATCTCAGGAATTGTCTTAATGATAGTAGAAGTTTTTTTTGGCTCCCTTGTTATATTTTTACCAGTTGGTATGGCCTCATTGATAGTTGGATTAATTTATAAATTTCAAAATAATTTCGAACTAAATATAATTGAAAATTGGGCCTATGCACTAGTACTATGGGGAATAATTTCAATTATTATTTCTTATCTTATTCAAAGATATTTTAAAAATAATGAAGGTGGAAACAAAGATATTAATTCCTATTGATTTAACTACTTAAAAAAATCCAATATTGTTTTTAAATTAGAAATGTCATTTAAAGAAGAATCTCCACTCCTTGATTTTAACTCAACCTCATTTGTTTCAATATATTGCTTACCAATTACAATATTTAGAGGTATACCTATAAGTTCTGAATCTTTCATTTTAGTCCCATAACCATCTTTACGGTCATCAAGAAGAACCTCGTATCCCATCTCTTGAAGATCCTTATAAAGCTTTATTGAGGCCTCTGCAATCTGTTGATCTTTTTCATAACCAATTGCAATAATATTTATATCAAATGGTGAAATACTATGAGGCCATATAATTCCCTTATCATCATTGTTTTGCTCAATAGCTGCAGCCACCAACCTTGAGACTCCAACTCCATAGCATCCCATATGAAGAGTTGAAGCTTTACCTTCATTATTTAGTACATTAGCTTTCATATCTTCGGCATAAACTTTTCCTAATTGAAATATATGACCAACTTCGATCCCTTTTTTAATTTGGATAGTGCCTTTTCCATCTGGAGAAGGTTTACCTTCCAATGATGAAATATCCTCTCCTTCTTTTAAAAGAAGCTCAGTATTGATTGCAAATTCAGATTCACTACTAATTGCAATTGTATCCTCACCAGTTTCTGCAAGAACATGGAATTCTTCAGAAGTATCTCCTCCAATAGCACCAGAGTCCGCTGCAACAATCTTATAATCTAATCCAATTCTTTCAAGAATATTTTTATAGGTGTTTCGCATAGTTAGATAAGTAGACTGAAGGCATGCTTCATCAATATTAAAACTATAGGAATCTTTCATTAAAAATTCTCTTCCTCTCATTACTCCATACCTTGGTCTAACCTCGTCTCTAAATTTTGTTTGGATTTGATATATATTTAGTGGAAGTTCTTTATAGCTTTTTACATTGTTTCTAATTAAATCAGTTATAACTTCCTCATGTGTTGGACCTAAACAGAAGTCTCTTTCATGTCTGTCTTTAATTCTTAATAGCTCAGGACCCATTTTTTCCCATCTATTTGTTTCATTCCACAATTCTTTAGGTTGAACCATAGGCATTAGAACCTCTTGTGCTCCTGAGGCATCCATTTCCTCCCTTACAATGTTTTCAATTTTTCTAAGTACTTTTAGACCTAATGGAAGCCATGTGTATATTCCTGAAGCAACTTTTCTTACCATGCCAGCTCTGAGCATTAATTTATGGCTTATAACCTCAGCTTCTTTTGGTGCGTCTTTAAGTGTCGGTAGTAATAGTTTTGAGAACAACATTTTATTAATTTGTTTTATATAAATCCTTATGGTTTATAATTTTATCTTTTTTTTAAGTACTTATGCCGATTTATGACTATAAATGTTCAGATTGTGAGCATGAAATTGAGATAATTCAGAAGTTCAGTGATGAACCAAAAACTTTATGCCCAAAATGCAACAAAGAAAGTTTATTGAAAATGGTATCTGCTCCATCATTTAGATTAAAAGGAGGAGGGTGGTATGAAACTGATTTCAAAACTGGAAATAAAAAAAATCTATCATCAAATGATAATAAATCATCAAAAAATTTAACATCCGACTCCAAGAAAGAGCCTAAACAAGATAAGATTACTAAATAAATAAGGAAATATTATGAGATCTCACTATTGTGGAGAAATTACATCCAAGAATCTTGATGAAGATATAACAATTTGTGGCTGGATACACAAAAGACGTGATCATGGTGGTGTTATATTTTTAGATGTTAGAGATATTAAGGGAATTTGTCAGGTAGTTATAAACCCTGATAATTCTAAGTCATTCAAGATAGCAGAAACCTTAAGAAATGAATTTGTTGTAAAGATATCAGGTACAGTTAAACAAAGGCTTGAAGGAACAGTAAATAAAAATATGACTACTGGAGAAGTAGAGCTTAATGCTGAAAATATAGTTATTCTAAGTAAGGCAGTCACCCCAGTTTTCCCACTTGATGATTATCAGGATGTTAATGAAGATGTTCGCTTAAAGAATAGGGTGTTAGATTTAAGAAGACCTGAGATGAATCATAGAATTGTTACAAGATCAAAAATAAGTTCAACAATAAGAAACTATTTAGATTCTAATGAATTTCATGAAATTGAAACGCCAATTTTAACGAAGGCAACACCAGAGGGCGCAAGAGATTTTATTCTTCCAAGCAGAGTTCAATCTGGTAATTTCTTTGCATTGCCTCAGTCTCCTCAGTTATTCAAACAGTTGCTGATGATGGGAGGCTTAGATAAGTATTATCAAGTTGCCAGATGTTTTAGAGATGAAGATCTTAGAGCAGATCGCCAACCTGAATTTACTCAAATAGATATCGAGGCCTCTTTTGTAGATCAAGAATATATTATGGAAATTGGCGAAAATATGGTCAAAGAGCTTGTCCATAAGTTTTGTGGTGATGAATTAGAGACTTTTCCTATATTAGATTGGCATGATTCTATGAGAGATTATGGATGTGATAAGCCCGACTTAAGAATACCTTTAAAGTTAGTAGAGGTTTCTGAGTTAGTTCAAAATGAAGAATTTAAAGTTTTCTCTGACCCTGCAAAAGATAGTAAATCTAGGGTTGTTGCTCTAAAGATACCAGGTGGTAATTCTTTATCGAGGGGAAAAATTGATGAATATACTAAGTTTGTCTCAAAACTTGGAGCTAAGGGGCTGGCGTATATAAAAGTCAATGATAAAAGTGATATCAAAAATGGCTTGCAGTCACCAATTCTTAAGTTCCTTAAAAGTGAGACTATAGAATCTATCGTATCAGAATTAGATTTACAAAATGATGATCTTCTATTCTTTGGGGCAGGTAAAAGCTCTGTTGTAAATTTAAGCATGAGTAGCCTAATTAAAAAAATAGGTGACGATTTAGATATGTATTCATCTAAATGGGCCCCATGCTGGGTTGTAAACTTCCCAATGTTTGAAAGAAATAGTGAGGGCAATCTTACATCACTTCACCACCCATTTACTCTTCCAAAGTGCTCAACTAAAGAGTTAACTGATTCAGCAGATACCGCATTAGCTCATGCATATGATGTTGTACTAAATGGATATGAAATTGGAGGGGGCTCATTAAGAGTCTTTGACACTGAAATGCAAAAAACAATATTCAGTATATTAAATATTACAGAAGAAGAAGCTGATAGTAAGTTTGGCTTCTTATTGAAAGCTCTCTCATCAGGATGTCCTCCTCATGGAGGGATAGCATTTGGTCTTGATAGGATTGTTATGCTCATAACGGATACTACAAATATTAGAGATGTAATTGCATTTCCTAAAACCCAGAGCGCAACTTGTTTATTAACTGATGCTCCAAGTAAAGTTGATAACTCTCAACTAGAAGAACTAAAAATTATAAGTACTCACAAGGAAGAGTAGATATGGCAGGACATTCCAAATGGGCGAATATTAAGCATAGAAAGGCTCGTCAAGATGCATCGAGAGGCAAGGTTTGGACTAAAGTTATCAGAGAGATAACTGTTGCTGCAAAGGGCGGACCCGACCCTGACGATAATCCTAGATTAAGATTGGCCTTAGATAAGGCTAATGCAGCAAATATGCCAAAAGACAATATTAAAAGAGCTATAGAAAAAGGCTCTGGCACTGGTGAAACAGGCGCATTAGAAGAAATTATCTTTGAAGGGTATGGGCCAGGTGGTGTTGCAATATTGGTAGAAACTATGTCAGATAATAGAAATAGAACTGTCTCTGATGTGCGTCATGCTTTTTCCAAATTTGGAGGTAATCTTGGTACAGATGGATCTGTATCATATCTTTTTAATAAAATTGGAATAATTCATATTTCAAAAGGTACCTCAGAAGAAGAGTTGATGGATATTGTATTAGAGTCCGGTGCAGACGATCTTATCGATGAAGGAGAGTATTTTGAAATCATTACTTCAAGTACTAATTTAAGCAATGTACTTGAATCATTAAAAAATAATAGTATAGATAATATTAACGCAGAGCTTACTTTGAGAGCAGAGACATCAGTAGCTATTGATCAAGAAATGTCTGAAAAAGTTTTAAAGATCATGGACTTTATGGACGAGCTTGATGATGTACAAGAAGTGCATACTAATGCAGAATTTCCAGATAATTTTGAATTAAAAGAGTAAATATTGACTATAAACTCACGAAATAAAGGCGCAACTTTTGAAAGACAAATTGCAAATGCGCTTATTAATGATCTTAACTTAACAAACCCAGTTAAAAGAATACTTGAGCAAACTAGAACAAAAGAACTCCCAGATCTTATGCTAGGTAATTGGTGCATAGAATGCAAAGCTTATGGAACAGGTGCTGAGCCAAGGCCTGATTGGTGGGATCAAGTCTTAGCATCTTCAAAAGGAGCAGATTTAAAACCGGCATTGGTTTATAAATTTAATAATAGGCCAATTAAGGTAAGAATTTTGGCCTCGTCGATAAATAAAGAAATTAAAAACACTTTAGTAACAGTTGATTTGTTGTGGCCTGACTTTATCCAAATCTTGCTGGAATTATTTCAAAAAGATATTGAGCTTCATGAAAACAACTTTCAAGCCTAAGGATTTACAATTAAAAGTATATGTAGAGGACACAGACTTCCAAGGTTTTGTATATCATGCAAATTATATTAAATTCTTTGAAAGAGCTCGATCGGAATTTCTTGAATATAATAATATTTCTCAAAAAAAACTAAGAGAAGAAAATCTTGTATTTGTTGTTAAACGAATTGAGACAAATTTTCTTTCTCCAGGTAGGCTTGGAGACGCTTTGGCAGTAAAGTCTTTAATTGAAAAAAAATCTAATGCCCGCTTAATATTTAATCAACATATAGTTGATTTAAATGACACAAGAGAGCTGTGCAATGCTTTGGTTGAAGTATGCTTAATTAACATTAAATCAAAAAAACCAAAACCTTTGCCCGATGATTTATTATTGTTACTAAATGAGGAAAATTAAATGAATGATATTTCTGTATTAAATCTCTTTCTTGAAGCTGGAATAGTTGTAAAAATTGTAATGATGCTTTTACTTCTTGCGTCACTATTAACATGGATAGTTATAGTTGAGAGATATAACTTCTATAAAAAAATCAAAGATATTAATACAAGTTTCCACAATAGGTTTTGGAATGGCGAGGACCTAAATACCTTATTTGATGAAATTGAAGCTGAGAGCACTTTACTTTATGGCTCTCTGGGTGTTTTTCATAGTGCTTTTAAGGAGTTTAAACAATTAAACCCAAACGAGACCATCACTGAGCTAGATTTAGAAGGAATAAATAGATGTATGAGGGTAGCTATTGCAGCAGATGAAGAGGAGATGAATAAGCATCTACCATTTTTAGCTAACGTGGGATCTGTTAGCCCTTATGTTGGTCTTTTGGGGACGGTCTGGGGTATTATGACCTCATTTCAAGGCTTATCTGATGCTACGCAAGCAACAATCAATGCAGTAGCTCCAGGCATATCTGAGGCACTTGTAGCTACTGCTATGGGTTTATTCGCCGCTATACCAGCAGTTATTGCTTTTAATAAATACACCTCTGAGCTTGAAACTATGAGTCAATCCACCTTAATTTTTTCTGAAGAGTTGGCGAGTATTTTTTATAAACAATCTATAAAAAATAAATGATTTATAGATTAGCAAAGAAGAAAACTCTTAAAGCTGAAATCAATGTTGTGCCTTATATCGATGTGATGTTGGTATTGCTCATTATCTTTATGGTGCTTTCACCATTACTAATTCAAGGTATTGAAGTAAACCTACCTAAAACAGATACCACTAAAATGAGTGTTCAAAATGAACCGCTGGTTATATCAATAGATAGCAAAGGTAAATATTATTTAAATATCGGAGAAGAAGTTCTTCCCATTAGTATTGATGAACTAAAAAGAAAGTCGATGGTAATTTTTGATGCCAATCCTGATATTGAGGTGGTCTTTCAAAGTGACAAGGATGTAACTTTTGATAGTGTGGCAAAAGCTATGGCAGCAATACAAAGTATAGGAATATCAAAAATAGGAATAGTTACCACTGGTTATGGAAGTTAAATCTGAATATCTAATAGCATCTTTTTTTTCATTTTTAATTCATGCACTAATTATTCTGTATTTAATGGACTTCTTTTATTCCGAAAAACAAATTCGTCCAGTTCTAAGCCAGACAGTAGATGTAAATCTTATTTTTGAAGAGGAAATCATAAAACCTAAAAAGTTACCAGAAGCTGTGAAAGTGCCAAGTGTGAATCAGGTAGTTGATAAAGACATAAATATAGAACAAGACATCAAACCAACTAACACAGATGAGATTAATATAAGCATAAATGATCTCATTAAAATAGATAAAGCTGAGATAGCATCTAGTTCAGAAAAAGAGATTAATCAAATAAGCAGCATGATTGTAAATATGGTTGAATCGGCATGGGTAAAACCTAAAAATATACAAGATGGGTTAGTCTGTGATCTAAGATTGGTTGTTAATAGAAATGGAAGAATAATTTCTGTAAGTCTAATAAAAAGTAGTGGCAATATTAGATTCGATAATTCGGCAATGAAAGCTGTTAATAGAGTTGAATCATTTAATTTTTATAATAAAATTCCTAACAATTTATATGCAGACAATTTTAAAAAAATTGTTATTACCTTTAACCCATCATGAAAAAAATACTAGTAATATTTCTTTTACCACAATTAATCTTTGCTGAGCTTGTTTTAGAAATAACTCAAGGATCAGATGATCCCTATGTGATTGCTTTGCTAGATTTTGATGGTGACGAAATAATTGCTAAACAAATAACTGAAATAGTTAACAATGATCTTAATAGAACTGGAGAATTTAAAATAATAAGTAAAGAAAAATTGTTATCTTCTCCCAAGAGCGAGGAAGAGATAAATTTTAACGATTTTAAATTACTTAATATTGATTATATTGTAATAGGTGCTCTTGATTCAGAAGATCAATTTAATTTATCAGTCTCGTATCAAATTTTTAGCGTCTTAAACGAAAATAAAATTAGAACATCAAAAGTCTTAGGCATACCAAATAAAATTAAACAATTAGCTCATTATATAAGTGATGGAATTTATGAAGAAGTTACTGGTTTAAAAGGTGTTGCTTCAACAAAAATTCTGTATGTATCTGAGCAAGAAGAAAATAATAAGTCACTTTATCAGCTTGTAGTTGCTGATGCAGATGGGGCTAATGAGCAGATACTTTTAAAAAGCTATGAACCTATTATTTCACCTGCATGGTCTCCTGATTCAAAAGAAATTGCATATGTCTCCTTTGAGACTGGAATAGCAAGGGTATATATACAAAATATATCTTCTGGAAAGAGAAGGGTTGCGATACAGAACACAAAACAAATAAGCTCACCTGCATGGTCGCCAAATGGAAATTTTCTATCTTTGACAATGTATCAAGACGGAAATGCAGAAATATATATTCTTAATCTAAAAAATAACAATTTAACAAGATTAACAAATCATTATTCAATAGATACTGAATCATCATGGTCTCCAGACGGATCAAGTATCATGTTTACCTCTGGCAGATCTGGGTCACCGCAGTTGTATGAAATCAAACTTAGTAGATTTAATTCAAAACCCAAAAGAATTACATTTGAAGGCAACTATAATGCAAAAGGATCTTATCTTAAAAACGGTGATGGGATAATATTTGTTCACAGGTCTAATAATGATTTCAAAATAGCTCTTAAGTATTTTAATGAAAACTTTATTAGGCCATTAACTGAGTCCAAATTAGATGAATCTCCTAGTATTTCTCCTAACGGTAATGTGATAATCTATGCTGTAACTGAAAACGGTGAAAGTCTGCTATCAGGACTTACACTCAGCGGTGCTAGATTTAGACTTCCTGCCAAAAAAGGTGAAGTAAGGGAGCCAGCGTGGTCAGGTTTTTTAAGGTAATAACAAGGAGATTTTATGTCAATAATAAATAGCAAAGGTATTCAAAATTTTTTATTTGCATCTGCATTTATAATATTTCTATCATCATGTTCAAGTATGAACGTCACCGAGGAGAGGGTTTATGATGGCGGAATTAAAACTGTTGAAGCTTCTGTTGTTGAAGTAAAAGATTTAGACTATGAAACAAAAGCTATTTTTGCTAATGCAACGGTTTTTTTTGAATTCGATAGCTACAATTTGACCTCCAAATCAATTCAAACTCTTAAAAGTGTTGTGTCTGTTATGAATGCAAACATTGAACTTAAAATAATTTTAGCTGGTCATGCAGATGAAAGAGGTACAAGAGAATACAACCTAGCACTTGGTCAAAGAAGAGCAGAATCAGTTAGAAACTACTTTTTGTTAAACGGAATTACACCATCACGAATATCAGTTAAAAGCTATGGTGAGGAAAGACCGTTGGCATCAGGTAATGATGAAGTAAGTTATGCAAAAAATAGGAGAGTAGAAATTAATTAAAAATGAAAGAGTTATTAATAGCACCTTCATTTTTATTTGTTCTTTTTTTTTCAGCATATGCAGCTCATGCTGATGACACAGAAACCTTACCAGAAGATATATTATTTCTTAAAATTCAAGAACTTGAAGTTGAGATTGCAGATTTAAGAAATAAAGTTGAATCCCAAGAGTATCTTATTCAAAAACTTATCAAAGAGTCAGTTTCTGTAGATGAAATAAATACACCTAACACACTTCCTCTGACAGGCAACCTGAGATTTAAAGGTATGGAAGATGTTCAAAGCAAAGAAGATGTCTTTGAGGGGGCTGTGAAAGCTCTTGAGGATCAAGACATAGAAAAAGCTTTTACTCTTTTTTCATATTTTATTGAAAACTTTAATGATAGTGATAAGAAGGCAATATCTTACTTTTGGCTTGGAGAGATTTCTTTTATTCAAAATAATTTAGATGCTTCTCAAAATTTTTTTATGGAGCTGATCTTATCCTACCCCGAACACTATAGAGTTCCCCTAGCTCATAAAAAAATGGGTGACATATTTCTTAAGAAGAATGAGCTAACTAAAGCAAAAGAGAAATATAATTTCGTTGTAAGAGAATACCCAAATGATACTGCTTCATCTTTGGCCTTGCAGTTATTGAAAAATATGGAATAATCACACTTTTTTATGCATAACCGTGGGTCGCTAGCTCAGCTGGTAGAGCAGTTGGCTTTTAACCAATTGGTCACAGGTTCGAATCCTGTGCGACCCACCACTCTTAGTGCATAATACAGTATGCAAAATCTTAAAATTTTTTTTAATAGATTTATCTCCGTATTTACAAAGGACTCCCTGCTTGCGAGTTTTCTTTTCTTTTTAGTTTTATCATCATGGTATATTCTTCGACCTGTTCGTAATGAGATGGCAGTAGCTAACGTTGACGAATTGCCTTTGCTTTTAGCATTTGGTGCTTTGGCAATGCTGTTGGCTAATCCAGTTTATGCGTGGGTTGCATCAAAATCTAATCTAAAGAAAATAATTACTTACTGTTATTCATTTTTAATTTTAAATTTATTACTCTTTCTTTTCTCATGGAGAGTTCTTGATTTAGGGGATTCGGTTTGGCTTGGAAGAATTTTTTATATCTGGTGCAACATATATTCTTTCTTTGTTGTTTCAATTTTCTGGGTGTTAATAATAAATATATATAGAAATGCAAAATCAAGAAGTTTTTATGGAGTCATAATGGCGGGAGGTTCATTGGGTGCACTTTTTGGTTCTGAAATATCTAAAAGGTTTGCATCATCTTTCAATGATTTTGGGCTTGAGCTTTTTTGCTTATCAGCAACTATTCTGCTTTCCTTGGCAATGATCACAGGTAGGTACCTAACTACGAAAGCCGAAAACAATCAAAAAGATAAAAATGTTGGTGGAAGTGGCTTAGATGGAATAAAGAATGTTATTAAAGTTTCAGAAATTCGGTCTATAGCAATATACGTATGGATATGGACAGGACTAATGACTGTTCACTGGATGACTGCAATTACAATTATAGATGGTTGGTCTCAAGATCCAGAGGAAAGAATTGTATTTTTTAGTTTATTGGAGCAAATCGTCACACCTTTGACATTAATAATGCAATTATTCTTAACCAATATATTTATCAAGTACCTTGGAGTTAAGAAAATTTTAATGACATATGGCTTACTCTTTATGCTTGTTTTCGTTCTTTATGGAACTATGCCATCAATAACAATCGTTGCAGTTGCAACAGTTACTCTAAGGTTGTTTGAGTATGGTCTTAATAAGCCAACACGTGAAACTGTTTATAGTACGCTTGCAAAAAATGATAGGTATAAGTCATCAGTATTTATAGATACATTTGTTTCAAGGCTTGGTGATTTATCTGGAAGTAGTTTTATAGGCCTTGGCAAATTTTTTAGTGTTGGGTTTAGTACTATGCCTCTGATTGCTATCCCTATAGCTGGAGTTTTATCACTAGCAGGTCTGAAGATTTCTAAAAATGAAAGGCTTAAAGATTTCTAGATTTATTAATACGCTCTTTTATGAGGACAATTTTTGTTAGTATGCTTTCTGAAGCTTGAAAATTATTCTTAGTAAGCTTTAATGCAAACTCTAACTGATTTAAGGCTTCCTCGTCTCTTCCCAATAAGACAAGATACTCAGCCCTGCTTTGATGATAGCCTATAATATTTTTACTGGTTCTTTGTATTTCTGAAAGTAATAACCATAAATCAGGATCAGAATTTCTTCTTAAAATTTGATCTCTAACAATTTCTTCAGACTTAAAGTAGAGACCCATTTCAAGAAGGAGCTTTGACTTTGTTATGGATAATGGGAAATTCTTTGGAGATATTTCCAAAAACTTATTAGCTAAAAGAAGCGCCTCATCATATTGTTTGGCTTCTTTTAAAATTTCAACCTTTGAGGTATTTAAGAATAAATTTTTTGGATATTTTTGTATTAACTTATCAATTTGTTTAATACTTAAATTAAATTTACCAATATTATTGTTGGCCAGTGCAAGGCCATATAGGTTTGAGTCAGTTGGGTTTTCTTCATACGCAGAGGAAAATGATCTTAATGCATTTTCTGGTATATTTTCATAGTAAATTTGTAATCTTGATTTTATAAGAGAAAATTCAAGTGAATTTTTTTTAGTTCCAATTTCAGACAAGCTTTCTGCAGCATTAAATGCATCATTAATCCTAGAGGTTGAAAGTGGGTGAGTTAATAAAAACTCTGGAGGTATATCTCCTGAAAGTCTTCTAAGGTCATTCATATTTTCGAACATCTCTCCCATTGACCTAGGGTTATAACCCGCCTTAATTAAATTTGTAAATCCAACTCTGTCTGCCTCTCTTTCAAAAAGCCTGCTATACCTCAAACTTTCACTCTGCATGAGAGCTGGTGCCATCGCTATGGCTTGAGGATTATTGCTTAAAATAGCGACTGCAATAGATGAAACCAATAATAATGCTGATGCAAGATTAGAATCTTGCGATTTTAAAACGTTTCTAGCAAAATGCCTTTGGCTCAAATGAGCAAGCTCATGAGATAATACTGATGCAAATTGACCTTCATTATCAGCATTTAAAAATAAACCACCATTTACACCAATTATTCCTCCAGGAGCTGCGAATGCATTTAAATTGCTATCATCAATCAAGATGATATTGAAGTAACGGTCCTGGACTTGGCTGTATTCTGAAAGCCTATAAATTAATAGTTCCGTATATTCATATATTAAAGGATCAGAAATAGTTCTTGCTTGTGCATATATTTGTTTTAAAAAAGCATTACCGATTGCTCTTTCTTGATCAGAAGATACAGCACCAGATACTCTGTCACCAAGCTCAGGTAATAAAATATCTTTCTTTTCAAAGGTTTGACCTTGAACAAAGGTGCATAACAAGAAGATAGTAAATAATTTAAGTATTTTCATTTATAAAATCTGTATTCTTTAGATTTGAACATAAAACTAACATAAATAATCTTTTTAGATATAATATATTTAACATTAATTAGACTTTGCTAGATGTTTGACCAATTTTTGGTACTCATAGTTCACTAATTTATATAAATAAAAATGCTAGATCAAATAAACTCCTTTCTAAAAAAAATATTTAGTAATGAAGAAACAATAGTTTTTTCTTTCGTTATTCTTTGTGCATTTTTGATGATGACTTTTTTTGGTTCAGTACTCACTCCATTTTTAATAAGTATTGTTGTTGCATATTTGCTTGTCGGTGTTCAAAAGAAGATAGAATCTTTTAATATCTCTAGTAAATGGGCGTTAGTTATTACATTTGCAATATTTATTGTTACTGGTGCGGCTATGCTGCTTTGGTTATTACCTATTTTATATACACAGCTTCAAGCATTTGTATTAGATGTCCCAGAGCTTTTTAATAATTTCTTAGAATTTGTATCAACATTGCCAGCTAAATTTCCTGAATTAGTTACATCAGAACAAATCACAGTTTTCTTTCAAGCTGTATCTTCAGAGCTATCTTCAATTACTCAAAATATTGTTAAATCCTCAATTGCTGGTATTCAAAGCACAATTACAATTCTTTTATACATAATATTATTTCCAATACTTGTATTCTTTTTCCTTTTCGATAGAAAAAATATAATGGATGGCCTGTCCAAGTTAGTGCCTGGTAATAGAGAAATGTTTTCTAATATTTGGACTGAAATGGATATGCAATTAAGTAACTATGTTCGTGGTAAAACAACAGAGATATTTGTTGTTGGTCTTTGTGCTGCGATCATATTTTCCTTAGTAGGTTTAAAATACTCAGCTTTATTATCTGTTTTAGTTGGCCTATCTGTCGTAATTCCATATGTAGGAGCATTTTTGGTGACAGTTCCTGTCGTTATTGTGGGGCTGCTACAATTTGGCCTAACAAGTGAATTCTACATCCTTATTACCCTTTATCTCTTATTACAGATCCTTGATGGTAACCTGTTGGTGCCTATAATATTTTCTGATGCTGTGAAATTACATCCGGTTGCTATTATTCTGGCAGTATTTATCTTCGGAAGTATGTTTGGTTTTTGGGGCGTATTTTTTGCCATACCAATGGCAACATTTATAAAAGCAGTTTGGAATGCCTGGCCTTCAACCTAGTCCTTTAATAGTTTCCAAGACTTCATCAACATGACCGGGAACTTTTACAGATCTCCATTCTTTAATCACTTTTCCATCAGTACCTATTAAAAATGTGCTTCTATCAATACCAATATATTGCCTGCCATACATAGATTTGAGTTTCATGACATCAAATGCCTTGCATACCTTTTCATCTGGGTCGGAAAGGAGCTCAAATTGAAAACTTTGTTTTGATTTAAAATTTTCATGAGATTTAATACTTTCTCTTGAGACTCCTATAATTTCTGTATTTAATTTTTTAAATGTCTCAAAATTATCTCTAAAATTCTGACCTTCAGTTGTGCATCCAGGAGTACTATCTTTAGGATAAAAGTAAATTACTAAATTTTTACCTATAAAATCTTTATTTGATAGCTTTAAATTACTGGTGCATTCAGCATTAAATGATGGACATTTTTTACCTTCAAGTTTCTTAGTCATTTTGTTCCTTGTAAATTTTTAATAAAAATAGTGTATAGTCCTATTTTTTACCGAATTTTTTTTTCATGCAAGTATTACAAGGAAGTTTAGTTGCTTTAGTTACACCAATGTTGCCAAATGGCGATATTGATTATCAATCTCTAGAAAAACTAATCGATTGGCATATCCAACAAGGTACGGATGGTATCGTCTCTGTTGGTACAACTGGCGAATCTGCAACCTTAAATGTAAAAGAACACCTAGAAGTTTTGGCTTTTACCATAAAATATGTTGATAGAAGAATTCCTGTTATAGCTGGTACAGGTGCAAATTCAACAATTGAAGCAATTGAACTGACAAGTGAAGCAAAAAGGCTAGGAGCTGACCATGTTTTATTAGTAACACCTTATTACAACAAGCCAAACCAAAAAGGATTAATTTCTCACTACTCTGCTATTGCAGATGCTGTAAATATAAGTCAAATTTTGTATAACGTTCCTTCAAGAACTGCTTGTGATCTTTTGCCATCAACAGTTGCAATTTTATCTAATCATAAAAATATTACTGGTATAAAAGAGGCTGTTGCCGATGAAATTAGAATAAAAGAATTAGTAGCTATTTCAAAAGATGTAAATAATGAATTTTTAATTTTCTCTGGTGATGATCCTACTTTTATGAAATCTCTTCTTCTAGGAACCCACGGTGTAATTTCTGTATCTGCTAACGTAAGTCCTAATACTCATTCTCAGATATGTGCTGCAGTGAGAAATGGGGAGCTTGAAAAAGCTAAAAAAATAAATGACATCAATACAAATTTATATCGCTTAATGTTTGTTGAATCAAATCCAATCCCTGTTAAATGGGCACTATATAAGATGAATATGATAAAGAATTCAATTAGGTCACCTTTAATAGAATTAGATGAAACTTTTCATAAAGAAATAGTGTCAGAGATGATAAAATTACAATTATTATGAATAAAAAATTAATATATGTTTCTTCAATATTTTTACTATCCTCTTGTTCTTATTTAACAGGACCTGATGGCTATTTTCCAACCACAGAACATGATTTTCTAGAAGAAATAATTGAAACTGATATTACTATCCCTGAAGAACTATCAATACCCTCAAAGGAAAATCACTATCCAGTTTTAAGTATTGAAAATGAACTAAAAAATCAAGATGTACCTAAACCAAGACAAATTTTTTCGTCTTCTGGTAATAGTTCTGTTCAGCTTCGAAGGCTTGGTGAGTTGATGTGGATATACATAGAAACACTTCCATCTACTTCTTGGCCAATCTCAAAAAGTTATTGGGAAACTTCTAAATATGATGTGCTAGCCTCTAATCCTGATAATGGTGAAATTAAGATAAATTTTGATGAATCAAAAATTTTTGTTATGAAAATAGAACATGGCATTAAAGAGGCATCAACTGAAATTTTCCTTAATTTAGTCAATAAAGAGGATCAAGATATTATTAGCAACATTGAACTTGTTCAATCAGAGCTAGAAAATCTTGTAAATTATTTTGCAGAATCTGTTGATAGTTTTTCTGGAACTTCGCTTGCAGCTCAGAATCTTAATGAAATGAAAAAAGCAAAAATATTCACAGAGGATGGGCAAACAGTTATTGAGCTTAATCTTAATTTTGATAGAGCATGGTCATCAGTTACTAGGGCTATGGAGTCTGCTGAAATTGTTACAAATGATAAAAATAGAAATGATGGGATTTTTTATGTTAGTTATAGCAGTGAAGAAGAAGGCGGCTTTCTATCTTTCCTTGGTTTTGGAAGCAATTCAGAAAGTAGTAAAAGTACATTTAATGATGAGGCACAGTTTGAAGTAACGATTGAGGAAAAAAATAATAAAACCTATGTTCGAGCAAGATCAAAAGATGGTAAAATCGATAATTCTGAAGAATTATTATCAAAAATTAACGAATCTTTAAGCTAATGGAAAAAATACAAGAATTAACAAAAGGTAAGGCAAAATCCTTATTTACAACAACAAATGAAAACCAGCTGGTCATGCATTTTAGTGATGATACATCAGCATTTGATGGAAAAAAGAAAGAAGCTTTAATGGGAAAGGGCGCTGTTAATAATCAATTCAATGCTTTCATTATGGAGCATTTAGAAAAGAACGGCGTTGAAACTCATCATATTGAGGTTCTCAATAATAATGACTCTTTGGTACATAAGTTATCAATGTTTCCCATAGAATGCGTTATTAGAAATAGAGCATCTGGATCAATCTGTAGAAGATTAGGAACTGAAGATGGACTTATTCTTGAAAGTCCTCTTTTTGAATTTTTTCTAAAAGATGATGAGTTAGGTGATCCTCTAATCAATGATGAACACATTTTATCTTTCGGGTGGGCTACAAAAGATCAAATTGACCAAATGAAGCTTCTCACATACAAGGTGAATACGATTCTTTCCAAATTATTTATTGATTCAGGATTAATATTAGTTGATTTTAAGGTTGAATTTGGTGTTGCTGATAACAAAGTTCTTCTTGCTGACGAATTTACTCCGGATGGCTGTAGACTTTGGGATTCGGAGACCCTAAAAAAAATGGATAAAGATAGATTTAGGCAAGGTCTTGGAGATGTTGTTGAATCCTATCACCAAGTTGCTGATAGATTGGGTATGAATATAAAACTTGACTAAAATAGTCAAGTATTTATAATTCGTGCGTGAAACTTACCACTAAAAGCAGATACGCAGTCAATGCACTCACAGAATTAACAACTCTTGAAACTATTGGTCCAGTGTCCCTTTATGACATATCAGAAAGTCAAAATATAGAACTCTCTTACCTAGAACAAATATTTAGAAAACTAAGAATTGCAGGTATTGTTCAAAGTACAAGAGGAAGAAATGGTGGGTATAAGTTTGCAAAGGATCCATCTTCTGTAACCATAAAAGAGATTATGAATGCTGTGGAGGAAGACCTCGACGCAACAAACTGCAACGGTACAAGTACCTGCCATCATGGTAGGCAATGTAAAACGCATAAACTTTGGCATGAATTAAACGAAGTAGTAGATACTTATTTAAGTAAAATAACCATTAATAAGCTTGTAGAATCAAATAACAGTCCATATATAAGCTTAAGAGAGATAAGTTAAATGAGCACACAAAAAACAATATATTTAGATTATGCGTCAACCACACCAGTTGATCCAAGAGTTGCATCTAAAATGATGCAGTATTTAACTCCTGAGGGAGAATTTGGTAATCCAGCTTCAAGATCTCATCGCTACGGTTGGAAAGCTGATGATGCTGTTGAAGAAGCAAGATCACATGTTGCTAATTTGGTTAACTGTGATCCAAGAGAAATAGTATGGACTTCAGGTGCTACAGAGGCAGATAACTTAGCAATTAAAGGAGTTGCAAGGTTTTATAAATCGAAAGGTAATCATATTATTACATCTAAAATTGAACATAAGGCAGTTCTTGATCCATGCAGGCAGCTTGAAAGAGAGGGTTTTGAAGTAACCTACCTTGATCCTAATGAAGGTGGTGTCATTACTCCTGATGCTATTAAAAATGCCATTAAAGAAAATACTATTCTTGTTTCAATAATGCATATTAACAATGAATTAGGTACTCTAAATAATCTTGCTGAGATAGGAAAAATTTCAAGAGAAGCTGGTGCTTTTTTTCATGTAGATGCCGCACAAAGCACAGGCAAGGTAGACATTGATCTTTCAACATTACCAGTTGACCTTATGTCTTTTTCTGCACACAAAACATATGGACCTAAAGGTATAGGTGCATTATTTGTGAGAAGAAAACCAAGGGTACGAATTGAAGCACTGATTCATGGCGGTGGTCATGAGCGAGGCATGAGATCAGGAACTCTTCCAACACACCAGATTGTAGGTATGGGCGAAGCTTTTAAAATTGCAAAAGAAGAAATGGACTCGGATCATGACAAAATAAATTCTTACCACGAGCAATTTCTAAATGAAGCAATGAAAATTGAACATGCATATATCAATGGAGATCTTGATAACAAAGTACCAAATATCCTAAATATAAGTTTTAATTTTGTAGAGGGTGAATCTTTAATCATGGGACTTAAGGATATTGCAGTTTCCTCTGGATCTGCATGTACCTCAGCAAGCCTTGAGCCTTCTTATGTTCTTAGAGCGCTTGGAAGGAAAGATGAGTTAGCTCATAGTTCAATTAGGTTTTCATTTGGAAGATTTACCAGTGATGACGATATAAAAAATACTTTAGCAATTTTAAACAAAGTTGTAGATAGATTAAGAGAGTTGTCGCCATTATGGGAAATGCACTTAGATGGCATTGATCTCGAAACAGTTAAATGGAACACACACTAAATTAGGAGTTTTTATGGCATATAGTAAAAAAGTAGTTGATAAGTTTGAGAATACTTTAGAAAATCCGCAAGCTTTCAATGTTGGAAGGTTTGACCCTAAAGAAGAAAATATAGGTACTGGTATGGTTGGAGCTCCGGCATGTGGTGATGTAATGAAGCTGCAAATAAAATGCGAACCAAAAGGAAATACCCACATTATTAAAGATGTAAAGTTTAAAACTTATGGCTGTGGATCTGCAATTGCATCCTCAAGCGAACTAGTAGAAATGCTTATTGGTAAAACTCTAGAAGAGGCCAAAGAAATTAAAAATAAAGAGATCGTAGATGCTTTAGAACTTCCTCCAATAAAAATTCATTGCTCAGTTCTTGCAGAAGATTCAATAAAACAGGCTATAGAAGATTACGAATCTAAGCAGTAGGTAATTTTTATGAAAAGCATAAATCCATCCGACTTAAACTTTTCTGATAAAGCGATTAGTCATTTTTTGAATAGTCTTGCATCAAGAGGGAAGGGCAAAGGAATCCAAATAGGAGTAAAGAAAGCTGGTTGTTCTGGCTATGAGTACTATTTTGACTTTGTTGATGATATAGATGTTGATAATATTGTTTTTGAAAGAAATGGTTGCAAAATATATGTAGATAAATCTAGTCTAGATTTTTTAAAAGGAAGTCTTGTTGATTACTCCGAAGACGGACTTAATAAAGGAATAAAGTTTGTTAACCCAAATGCTAAAGCAGTTTGCGGTTGTGGGGAAAGTTTTACAATTTAGATAATGGCTAAAATTAAAATATGGCCCCATCATGAGCTCTGTCCTGATGGAGCAGTAATCAACTCACTCCCAGACGAGACTATATGTGAAGCAGCGCTTAGGGAAGGAATAAGAATTGAACATGCCTGTGAGATGTCTTGTGCTTGTACTACATGTCATTGCATAGTACGAAAAGGTTTTGATAAATTGGATGAGGCTAGTGATATTGAAGAGGATATGCTTGATAAAGCTTGGGGTCTTGAGCAAACATCTAGATTAAGCTGCCAGGCAATTCCTCCTGTAGATGAATGTCTTGAGATTGAGCTTCCTAAATACAATATCAATATGGTATCAGAGGATCATTGATGCAAGACTTAAATTGGAATGACATTAATGATATAGCAATTGAATTATATGATCAGTTCCCTGATATAGATCCTCAATGGATAAGCTTTCCTGACCTTCACTCAAAAATTTGCAATCTAGAAACATTTGTTGGCGACCCTGATCGCTCTAATGAAAAAGTTTTAGAAGCTATTCAGATGTTATGGATAGAAGAATATCAATAAGTCCCATATAATGGCTAAAATTTTTTTATAGGAATAATTATTATGGCAATAGAACAAACATTATCAATCATTAAACCAGACGCTGTTTCAAAAAACGTTATAGGTAAAATTATCTCTAGATTTGAAGATAATGGCCTGCATCTAGTTGCTGGTAAATTAATACATCTAACTGATGAGTTAGCTTCAGGTTTTTATGCAGAACATGAAGGAAGACCTTTTTTTAATGACCTTAAAAAGTTCATGACTTCAGGCCCGGTATTTGTTCAAGTTCTTGAAGGTGAAGGAGCGATTTTAAAAAATAGAGAGCTAATGGGTAGTACTAATCCTCAAGAAGCAGATGCTGGAACTATAAGAGCTGATTTTGCTGTTAGTATCGATGCAAACGCTGTACACGGATCTGATTCAGAAGCTAGCGCAATAAGAGAGATTAATTATTTTTTCAAAGATGAAGAAATAATATCTAAATAAATTTTGGAATCAAAAGAAAATCTTCTAGGCTATTCATTAAATGCCCTTGAAGATTTTTTTAAAAGAATTGAAGAGCCAAAGTTTAGAGCTAAACAATTATTAAAATGGATTCATCAAAAAGGCATCATTGATTTTGAATTAATGACAGATTTTAATAAGCCACTTAGAGAAAGGCTTAAAAATATTGCTGTTATTAAACCTCCACATATAGAAGAAGTCCATGTATCACCTGAAGGAACAAAAAAATACTTAATAAAACTTGATTCAGGTTCAATGGTTGAGATGGTTAGGATACCTGAAAAAAAGAGGATGACTTTATGCATATCATCACAAGCAGGCTGTGCACTTCAATGCACATTCTGTGCTACAGGCGCTCAAGGCTTTGAAAAAAACCTCACCGCTGCAGAAATTATTGGACAAGTTTGGCTAGCAAATTTTCATGATAGTAATGACCCTAATATTACAAATGTAGTATTTATGGGAATGGGAGAACCGTTGCTTAATTTTAAACCTGTTATTGAATCTGCGAAGATAATGAAAGATCAACTGGCATACGGCCTTTCTCGAAAAAGAATAACAATAAGCACTTCAGGTATTACACCTCAAATTGATCAGTTAACAAGCTCTATTGATGTATCCTTAGCAATATCTCTTCATGCACCTATTGACTCACTTCGTGATGAGATTGTGCCTATAAACAAAAAATATCCTATAAAAATGCTAATGGATTCATGTAAGAATTACCTATCTTTTTATGAAGGTAAAAGAAGCATTACTATTGAATATATTCTAATTGATGGAGTTAATGATTCGCCAGATTTAGCTAGGCAATTAACAAAGCTGCTCTCAAATATATCTTGTAAAATTAACCTTATACCTTTTAACCCATTTGATGGCTCCAACTATAAGAGGTCTAGTAAAGATTCTATAAATCAATTTAAAAATATTCTTATGAATAAAGGATTTATTACTACTTTAAGAGTTACTAGAGGAGATGCTATTGATGGAGCCTGTGGTCAGCTTGTAGGTAAATTAACAAGATCTGTTAAAGGTAAGAAGTTAATAAAACATCAATCAATATCATGACTGATTATTTAAAGTCTGCAAATTCTGCTAAAACTGGAATAAGCTTTAAAGATGCAAGGCTTGAACAAAAGTTAACAATTGAAGATGTTGCTGATAAAACTTTAATAAATATTAAATACATAAAAGCCATCGAATCAGGGGATTATTCAGACTTTCCAAGTGAGGGTTTTGCCAGAGCATATTTTATTAAGTATCAAGATTTTTTAGGCATACAATGCGATTTCCCATCTATTTATGTTTCGGAGAACAGAAAAGATCAGATAGTAAAAAAATCAGTTGCAGTCTTCAATAAGTCCTTTAAAAAATTTGTTCTTGCAATTGGCTTGGTACTTTGCATTTTAGTTGCATCTATTTTGATCAGAACCCTATTAGGCGATATAAATACCGAAAAAAAAGACCAGTATGAAACAGATATAAGCAAGGAATCACTTTCTCAAATAATAACCTCAGTTAATAAAAATAAAGCTATGGAATATGTACAAGAAGATATTCCAAATACTCCACTCTTGATGACAGAAAACCAATTACAACTAACTTTTTCAGATGAATGCTGGATAGAGCTATATTCTGGCGATACTCTTATTGAAAGTCAGTTATTTCAATCAGGTGATTCATATACTATATTTATCGAAAAGCCTTATAAAATTATTGTTGGGAATGCCAATGCTGTCACGGGAGCATATAATGGGGTTGAGATTGATTTTATTACCAATGCTAATAGACTTAATGTAAACACTATTATTTTTAACAATGAATGATTGGATAAAAAGGCGAGATACCAAAGCTGTAAATGTTGGCGATGTAATCGTTGGCAATAACAATCCGATTAGTGTTCAATCAATGACTAACACGAACACATGTGATGTACTTGCAACCGTTAAACAGATCAATGATTTAAAGGCTGCTGGGGCAGATATAGTAAGAGTATCAGTCCCTGGATTTGAAGAAGCAGCTGCGTTTAAAAAAATTAGGCGTTCTGTCGATATCCCTCTAGTCGCAGATATTCACTTCGATTACAAAATAGCACTTGAGGTTGCTGATACTGCAGATTGCCTAAGAATAAATCCAGGTAATATTGGTAAAGAAGATAGGGTAACTGAAGTCATCAATGCAGCAAAATATAATAATATTCCCATAAGAGTTGGTGTAAATGCCGGGTCTCTTGAAAAAGATCTTCAAAAAAAATATGGGGAGCCAAATGCAGATGCTTTAGTTGAATCGGCTCTAAGACATGTTGAAATATTAGATAAATTTGATTTCGATAATTATAAAATGAGCCTAAAAGCATCTAATATCGAAATGACTGTTGAGGCATATAGAAAAATATCTAAATTGATTGATCAGCCTCTTCATCTTGGTATTACTGAAGCAGGAAGCTATAGAGCTGGTACTGTTAAATCTTCTATTGGTGTTGGTATGCTTCTTTCTGAGGGAATCGGAGATACTATAAGAATTTCTCTTGCTTCTGATCCTGTAGATGAAATTAAAATTGGCTGGGATATATTAAGAAGTTTAAATATAAGAAGCAGAGGGGTAAAAATTATTGCATGTCCAAGTTGCTCTCGCCAAAACTTTAATGTGATAGAGGTTGTTAATGAACTAGAAGAGCGCCTCGAAGATATAAGCGAAGATATCGAAGTAGCTGTTATAGGGTGTTATGTTAATGGACCAGGAGAAAGTAAGGCTGCTGAAATAGGACTAACTGGCGCTAGCCCTCAGAATTTATTGTATGTTGATGGTTCACCTGATAAAAAAATTAACAGCAAAGATATAGTAAAAGAAATAGAAGATAGGGTAAGGACAAAGATTTCTTTAAGAGACTCAGTAGAAATAATAGCAAGGAGCTGAAATGGATAAAATTCACTCATTAACTGGAATGCTAGATCACTATGATGATGGCGATATAGATAATATATCTGTAAAAATATTTGAAACTGAGAAAAGAATTAAAAAAATTTTTTCAAGTTATAAATATAGTGAGATTAGAACTCCAGCGCTTGAAGATACAAACTTATTTATTCGTTCTGCTGGCGACTCATCTGATATTGTAAATAAAGAGATTTATTCTTTCGATGATAGAAATAATAAAAATATAGCTCTGAGGCCAGAGGGGACTGCAAGTGCAATCAGAGCAATAATAGAAAAAAAACTTGATCAATCAACTCATAAAATATGGTACATGGGGCCTATGTGGCGATATGAAAGGCCACAAAAAGGAAGGTACAGACAATTCTATCAAGCAGGAGTAGAAATTCTTGGTTATGAGGAGGGAGCGGCAGAGTTCGAGATAATATCGATGGTTTGCTCAATAATAAAAGAGTTTAATCTAAAAAAATGTACAGTAAAAATTAATCACCTTGGTAATCAAGATAGCAAAAAATCTTTCTGCGATGCTTTGGTTTCATATCTTGAGCCTTTCAAAGATAAATTAGATGAAAAAGACATTTCTAGACTTAGTAAAAACCCACTACGAATTCTTGATTCAAAAAATAAAGAAACTCAGTCACTACTATTAAACGCTCCATCAATTAAAGATTTCATTGAACCCTCCGCATTAACTCTTCTTAATAAAATCCAAAATGAATATAAAGATATTTGTAACATTGAGGTTGATTACACCCTTGTGAGAGGTTTAGATTATTACTCTGGTTTTGTATTCGAGGCGCTTTCATCGGATCTTGGAGCTCAAGATTCTTTTTTAGGTGGCGGTCGATATGATAATCTCTCTTCAAAACTGGGTGGCAAAAGTCTGCCGTCAATTGGTATGGCAATTGGAATTGAAAGATTTGCTAGCTTAATCAGCGACTTCACTCCTTCGAATAAAATTATTTCATTTATTACACTTACTAGCAATTTAGAGTCAAAACCATATAAAATAGCGCACCAACTAAGGTCATTGAATAGTGATATTATTTTGGATTTACAGTTATCTGAAGGTAGTCTTAAATCTAAACTAAGAAAAGCAAATAAGAATAATTCTGACTATGCAATTATTATTGGAGAAGAAGAATTAAGAGAGGGAACGGCGATCATTAAGTTTTTGGATGATGAACTAAAAGATCAGGAAACTGTCTCAATTAGTGACCTATATAGTTTTTATAAGGCACTATAATTTCAGGAAGTAATTATGAACGAAATATATGATAACGACAGCAGATTTGCAGGCTTACAAAGTTTTTTTACAAAATATAAAACAATTCTATTAATATCTTTAGTATCTTTTCTTCTTGCCTTTGCAATTACATTCTCAATGAACTTTATTGCAAAAAATAGTAATGAAAAGGCAGCATTAATATTTAATGAATGGTCTGATTTTGTTTCCAAAGATGATGAAGCCAATGCTCAAATTAAGTTTGATGAACTTATTACATTATATAAAAAGACCGGATATACAAAAATTGCATTGTTAGAGGTAGCAACAAAACAAGCATCTAATGGTGATATTGAAGGCGCTCTTGCTAAATATAGCTTGCTTATTGATCTCACTGATGGCTTCAAAGGCAACAAGATATATAACAAACTTGCTAGAGTTAGTTCTGCTAGACTTTTAGCATCTAAAGAGCAATTTGATGAAGCCTTAGCAATGCTTGATAAATACTCAACTTCAACAACTAATGCTTATATACACGAGTTAACTGGAGATATTCTGGTAAAAAAAGAACAGTCTTCTCTCGCAAAAGAACAATATCTCAAAGCAGAAGATTTGTATAGTGATGAAACTTCAAAATCTATTGTTGCAATGAAGCTGGCTAATCTTAAATGAATACTTCTGCAAAACTTTCTTTAAGAAACCAACTAATAACTATCTTTTCAGTGATGTTTCTGGCTTCATGCTCTTCACTGGAATCATTAAAATTTTGGGATAATGATGAAATAGATTTAGATGAGCCTAGGCCTTTGAACACAATTACAAATAAATTTGAAGCAAAGCGAAATTGGGAAATTAAATTTAATGGTGAAAATAGTTTAGGGAATTTTATACCTGCATTTAGTGGAGATAATTTATTTGCTTCCGATAGCTCAGGTAACATCAAATCAATAAGCGCCTCTTCTGGTAAGGTTAATTGGGACATTGAAACAAATTTTCTTTCATCAGGTATAGCTGCAGGTTTTGGAATATTAATTGTTTCTGATTTAGATGGAAATGTGATTGCGATTGACCAAAAAGATGGGAGTGAGCTTTGGTCTGTTAATGTAAAAGGTGAGGTTTTAGCACCCGCTGCTATTGATGCAAAATTCATTATTGTGAAAACTGGTTCAGGTGACCTGATGGCTCTTGATAAAATTACCGGTGAAATTAAATGGTCTTATAGGTCTAAGCTTCCAACTCTAACAATTAGGGGAAGCAGTAGTCCGGTCATATTTGAAAATCAAATCTATGCAACCTTTGACAATGGAAGGCTTGGAGTTTTTCAAATAGATTCAGGCTTTCCTGTTTGGGATGGAGCTATTTCATATGTAAGTGGCGCATCAGAGCTTGAAAATATTATAGATGCTGATTCAAATCCTGTAATTGATTCTGGCTTAGTCTTTACAACTAATTACCAAGGTAATTTAAATATTTTTGATATTGCTCAAAAAAGGTCTGTATGGACTGCAGAAGCTTCCTCATTTCACTCTCCTGTTGTTCTCAGGGGAATGATGGCTGTTGTAGAGTCAGATTCATCTATTAAATCTTTTTCTATGAAGACATTTGAAGAGTCATGGAGTATTGATGACTACTCTAATAGGCTTCTCTCAAATCCAATAAGTTTTAATGGTTATATGGTAGTTGGCGATCTTGAAGGATTTATTCATATAATAGATCCCTTGAATGGAAAAACTATAAGCAGAAAAAAAATATCTAAAAAACCTATTAAAAGTTTAATCAGTAGAAGTGAGAATTTTTACGTAATTGATCAAGGATTCAGTTTATATTCAATAAGTATATAAATATGAAACTAGTTTATGTTTACTTCAATCGCAATTATAGGTAGGCCAAATGTCGGCAAATCAACCTTATTTAATAAGTTAACAAGATCTCGTAAGGCAATAGTTTCTGATTTTTCTGGGCTTACAAAAGATAGAAACTATGGTTACATTACTTTTGGAGATCAAAAAACTTTATTAATTGATACCGGCGGCATAGCTCAGGACGAAACAATATTAAAAGAAGATATTGCTGAACAGGCATGGATTGCTGCTGAGGAATCAAGTCTCATTATATTTCTTTTAGATGGGTCTGAGAATTTAAATAAAGAAGATTTAGATATTCTATCAAGTTTGAGAAAGCTTAATAAAAAATTTATAACTGTCTTAAATAAAATTGATAAAAAAACAGACTCACTACTTAAATTAGACTTAAACAAAAAAGGTATTAACAATTACTTTGAAATAAGTGCTGAGCATTCACGAAATATCACAGATCTCCGTTCCTTTATTAAAGATTCATTACCTAAAGAAAAATATGAATCGCCAGAAGGAAAAAAAATAGCTGTTTTAGGAAGACCAAATGCAGGAAAGTCTACTTTTATTAATAAATTTATTAAAGAAGATAGATTAATCGTATCTGAAATTGCTGGTACAACTATTGATGCCATAAGTATTCCTTTTTCTGTAGGCGATAAAGATTTTATTTTTATTGATACTGCTGGTATTAGAAAGGGTTATAGAAATAGTCATAAGATTGAGTATTTTTCTTACGTAAGAGCAATGCATTCAGTTGAAGAATGCGATGTTGTAATTTTTATATGCGACGCACAAGAAGGAATAGTTGATCAAGATCTTAAAATAATAAATATGATTTGTGAAATGGGCAAACCTGTTGTAATAGCTTTTAATAAAATTGATTTGTTATCTAAAATACAAAAAGAAGAAATTTATGAAACAAAAAGGGCTCAGTCAAATTTTGTTGCTGATTTCATAAAAGTAGAGATATCTGGTATTAAAGGTCTAGGATTTAAAAGGCTTTTTAGAATTGCGAATAGTCTGATTGAAAAGGCACAAAAAAAGCACTCAACATCATCATTGAATCAGATGCTTAAAAAATTTGTATCTCAAAGCGCTCCTCCATCAGTAAATGGGAGAGTTTTGAAGTTAAAGCATGTCCACTTTGCAGGCATTAATCCTACTACTTTAGTTATTCATTCCAATCAAGATAAAAAGATCCCTCAGAACTATAAAAAATATCTTGAAAACTCTTTTAGATCAGAACTCAAACTGCAAAGCATTCAATTAAGATTAATTTTTAGAAAATCTGAAAATCCATTCGAATCTAAAGTTAATAAATTAACTGACCGGCAGATAAAAAAGAAACAAAGATTAATCAAGTACAACAAAAAAAATAAGAAGTAATATTTTTTTTGATAATCAGATAAAGAATTCTCCTGTATAATCTCA
>Ga0206682_10000232_pt1 | contig 59131 bp, 39 predicted proteins | sample M240m12015metaG_FD_155444 | JGI IMG/M metagenome (GOLD analysis project Ga0206682, IMG submission 155444) | Ammonia-oxidizing marine archaeal communities from Monterey Bay, California, United States - M2 40m 12015 | ecosystem: Environmental > Aquatic > Marine > Intertidal zone | place: USA... | reverse complement strand
TCGGTCGCGTCGTCGGTCGCGTCGACGGTCATGACGAGGACGACGACGCCGACCCGCGGGCGGGCGTGTGCGGTCGGGACGACGAGCGGCGAGGCGAAGGCGCGGCGACGCGTTTCGTGAGTTCAGGCTAAACGCGTCGCTTTACAGGAGAATTCTATATTTTTCCTCGCGCGGAACTTCGAGCGCGGTGAAGGCGCCGTCGGCGGTGACGACGGCGTACGTCCAAGGGTCGGCGGCGCTCCACGCGCACGCGCGCGCCGAAACGGAGTCGGCGCGGACGACGCGGCGGGATACGGCGCGAATGCCGCTTCGAGCGTCCGCGCGTGAAGCGCTGTGCGAGTCGCTCGGTAACGCGTCGTCATCGCACCACAGACGCACGGTGCCGTCGGAACCGGCGCTGAGCGTGAGAGCGTCGTATACGGGATTGTACGCGCAGTTCCAAATCCAGTGCTCGTGCCCGGCGACGACTTTCAACGGCCGCTCGTGCGCGCGAGCGTCCCACATCTTGAGCAATCCGTCGTCGCCGCACGACATCATCTCGTGCGGTTTGTTCGGGTTGTATCGCACGTCGCGCGTTTGCTGGGCGTGCGCCTTTTCAATCGTCTGCGCGCGACTCGCCGTGCGCGCGTCGAACACGACGACGTCAGCGTCCACACCGCACGCGAACGCATCCGCCGAGTGAGGATCCCATGCGCCTTGTGCGACGCCGTCCTGCATCGTATTCATTCCGCCGATGATCTCAGAGCGCGATTGATCGACGCGAGTGGCGCACGAAGACGCGCTCGCGAACGCGCCGTCGTCCCGACGACGCCACACGCGCGCCTTAAACTCATCCACCGTCACCAACGTCCCGGTGACGCGGTTCAATCGCGCGCACTTCACCGTTTCAAACTCTTCGACGTCTTTTGCCGTCGCGCTCGACGACGCGTCGTCGAGTCTTAAATCCGTCGGCGTCCCGCTCGCGCCGTCCCGCTCGCCCACCGCCGCCGTCGCCACGCCTCGCACGCGCTTCGTCTCCCGTCCTGCGTCTTCGTACGTCACCACGACGTGTGTACCAGTCTCGTCGACGTCGACGGTCTCGCAACAGCGGTGTTCGAGCGCGATGGACGTCGTCGTCGCGCACGTTTTCGTCTCGGGAGTGAATTCGACTTGGATCAATTTGTTTTCGCCTCTTAGCGTGTTCGTGGCGGTGAAGAATCGCGACGACGACGACGAGGGCGATGGTTCGTCGCCGTCTGCGCGCGCCACGCTCGGTACGGCGCACACGCATCGCGCCGAGATCGAGGGTCGACATGGCGGGACGTCGAGCAGTGACGCGACGGCGCGTTAGCGCTCGCGAGGAAAAGTTTTAAATGAGGAGAATTTGTCTTTCCAAGCTCTACGTGGAAGCGCGACGGTCTATCTACTCTCCTGGGTTCAGGTTTTCAGTTGTTTCGCTCGCTAGCGGCGGATATCGATGACGGATGTGGTTTGTCGTCGTCCCCAAACGTCGCGACGCGATCAATCGAAGTCCAACAGGTCGCTGATCATGCCGAGGTGCGGGAACTCTTCCTGTATGCCCGGAGACCACGTGGAAGGGTGACCCATCCCCGGAGGTGGGGCCATAGTTTTCATCGATGGCGGTGTGCCGAGCGGATTGACTTGCTGACCCATGCCGGGCGGCGGCGGTTGCTGACCGTAGCTACTCATGCCGGGCGGCACCACTGGAGGTTCTGGCGGACGCGATCCAGCCGCCATGGCGGCGAAGGAAGGCGGTAACCCGCTGTTAGAACTGTGTTGCGGCGATGCAGGTCCAGTTTCGTTCACGCGCGCCGAACCAGGCGGCGGCGGACCGCGCGGCGGCGGCGGCGGACCGACGTCGCCGCTTCCTGGAGGCGGAGGCCCGGGAGGAAGCGGAGGCTGCGACTTGGCGCTCGCCAAAATCGGCTGCATACCCGACGTCACCGCACCGTTGGATGCGCCATTCGCGATCATGCTCGATGATCCCATGCGCACGATATTGGTGCTATCGCCGAGCATCGCCGAAGCCGCCTGGGCGGTACGAGCGACATCGCCAAGCGACTCCATGGACGACTGCTTTTGCATCGACATCGACGATACACCGCTCACCATCTCGCTTCGTAGTTGCAAAATAATATCCTTCGCTTTGTCCAAATCCGCGGTAAGTTGCGCGCATTCGCTCGTCTTCTCGTCGAGCTGAAGCTCGAGCTGAGAGATTCGCGAACGCAACGTGCTCACTTCGTTCGACAACGGAGCCGGGATAACCTTCGAAGGTGACGAAACTTGCGACATGGACTTCGTGCGGGTGGGCGTCGAAGGGCTATCAGCTTTAGGGGACGGAATAGCCTTCGCCGCGGCCTCCGCGGCGGCCTTAGCTTCGGCTTCCTCCTTGAGCTTTCTCGCCTCGTCCTCCTTGGCCTTTTCCTCGGCTTCTCGTTTCGCCTTCTCGGCAGCCTTGGCCGCTGCCTTGGCTTCGCGCGCGGCGCGAGCTTCGGCTTCAGCCTTTGCTTTGATGGCCGCTTCCGCCTCCTCGCGCGCGCGCTCTTCTGCCAACGCTGCTGCCTTAGCAGCTGCCTTGGCGGCGCGCTCAGCTTCCTTCGCCGCTTCGGCTTCTTCGCGAATGCGAGCCTCTTCCGCCTCCTTTTCAGCCTTCTCAGCGTCTTCGATAGCCTTCTTCTGTCGTTGACGCTCTTTTTGCTTTTGCTTCTTGCTCTTCTTCTGACCTTCAAGCTCTTGTGCGAGTCGTTCGGCTTCTTCCTCCTCAGCGATAAGCGCCTCTTGGCGCATCAACGCCTCGGCTTCGCGAAACGCGATTTCGACGCGGTTGACAAACACGTGCGAGAGAACGTACATCTCGATGGTGCGACGACCAAGTTCGGCTAATCGTTTTTCATCGCGTTCGACGGCATCGGTGGCGGACAGGTCATCCGAGGCGGATTTCTTGTCTTCTTCGTCCGCGTCAAACGCGGTTCCGTCAGCGGCCCGCTCGAGCGCCGAGACAAAGTCACCCGTCAAAACACTCTTGTTTTGCACGATGCTCATGGCCACAGAGCACTTATTCGAGGTACTCACGGAGGTCGCCTTGGCTTCCAAGTCATTTTCCGCGATGTCCAACGCGCGGCAGCCGCAGTAAAGTGCATCCATGACGAGCGTCGACGTCACTTCCTTTTCGTTGAAGAAGCGCTTGACGATCCCCTTGAGCAGAATGTCAGACTTCTCCATCGTGAGCTGTACCTTCTCTTTCCCCTCGCGAGAGTTCCAGAATTGACGAAGATTTGACCATTGCTCTTCGTCCGCGCGCATCGTCATCAGTTTCTCGCGCTTCTCATCTAAAAATCTTCGACAAATGCCCTGCGTTTGGTCAAGATGAAAATAAAGTCAGTCGTCGTCGCTTGTCTCGCCACGCGCGCGCTCGAGTCAGTCGAGCTCGAATCCATCCATCGTTCAGATTCTATGGGTGTATAGATGTTCATCAGAATATATTGCTCAGAACGAGAAATGCTTGATATGTGTTTTCATCAGCACGATGGATGTTTCGGTTCGACGGCTCGAGACGTCGCTTTTCGCCTCTACGCACCTCGACATTCGTAAGGTACACCCGAACGAGCTCGCGCCTGTACTGCGGGTCTAGGCATCTGAAAGGTCTCGCGACTTTCTCGTGTATCACTTGAACCTGAGCCTTAATCACGAGCGTGTCCGCCACGGTGAAACCGTCGAGCACCTTCGTGAGCTCCATAAACTTTTTCCAACCCCAGTCGTGCTCCTTCTTACAGAACCGGTGCAACGTATCGCTGTACTTGGACTTTTTCGGATCCTTATTCACCACCGCAATCGTAAACTGCGCGAAATGACTCCATCCCGGCAACAGCTTGTCGTAATCGGCGACGCACAAAAACAACGACAGGTGATTGCTCACGTCGCATCCTTGCGGGTACACCAAAATGTACCACTTATACCCGCCCACCTCGAACACGTTCGATCGCAATTCCCGCTTACTGATTTCCGAAAAGTTTTCAATCTTCCACGTGAATTTCCCGTACATGTCCACGGGTTGCGGCCCTGTTTCCGTCGGTACATCCGTCGTCAGTCGCGCGTCGCGAGAGATCCACCACTAGGTCCACTCCATCATCGCGTCGCCACCACCCTCTCGCGCCCTCTCCCGTCCCGCGCGCGTCGTCGCGCGCGTCGAATTAATCTCACGCACCCGCGCTGTCCTCGCTCGTCCACGGTCCACCGTCGCTCGCGTCCAGCGGCCCGCGCCGCGCGCGCCACGTCTCGTCCGCGGGCGAGTCCGGGGTGACCGTCAGCGTCCCGTCGCCGCCGCCACCGTGCGGTCCATCGCTCGCGCGTCCGCTTCCGCGACCGGTGCTGTTTTTATTCTCCGATTTCGCGGCGTTCGGCGCGTCGTCGTCGCTCGCGTCGTGCGCGTCGGGCGCGGATTGCGCGTCGGGCGCGATCGCGGCGGTGGGCGCGACGTCGTCGGCGCCCACCGCCGCGTCGACGTGCGGCGACGTCGCGTCGGGCGCGTCGGGCGGGCGCGTCGGACGCGTCGGCATTCGCGTCGGCGGACGCGTCGACGCCTCGGCTCGCGCGCGCCATGACGGGCGCGAGAGGCGACGACTGGGGACCGACGCGGAGCGCGGAGGGTTGGGACTCTAGACATGGGACGACACGCGAGGCGGGACGCGCGAGACGGGGAAATCGGCGCTACGGCGCGCGGCGCGCGATGGCGGTGCCGATAAAATTATTCAGTGCCGCATCGTCGGGCGCGCCGCGCGCGTCGAAGGCGAGGATGGCGTTGAGGGCGTGATCGGAGACGCGCGACGGTTCGGCGGCAAACGCGCCCGGCCGAGCGAGGAACACGCGGGGAGGGCCTGGGGGAAGATACGAGGCGATGGCGATCGCGGTGGTGAGCTTGGCGCGAACACCGCCGGTGACGTCGGCGATGGCGTCGTCGATGGCGAACGTGGCGTCGAGGGCGGCGGCGTCGGCGGCTTCGGCGAGACGCGCGAGCGGCGACGCGCGAGCGCATCGCCAGGGAACGCGAGTGCCATCGCTCGCGTCGGCGTCGGCGTCGACGATGATGTCGCGTAAGAGCACGGCGGTTTCGGTTTCGTTCACGCGGAGCGGTACGTCGCCGTCGGTGACGTCGGCGTTTATGATTCGCGTCGTCGGCGGCGAGTCGTAGACGCCGAAGACGTCGCTGCAAAACACCACTCGCGGGCACTCATCGGGCCACTCTTCCATCGCCCATTTCGCGCACATCTCGACGATCGTATCCGCGCTCAACACTGACGTGCCTTGCGCGACGTCCTCGACCACGTCGCCGTGTATCACCGGCACGACGCCGTCGCGCACCGCGTCGAGCACCGCGCGTCCTTCGTCTCGTCCGCTCGTCTCCGGCCGCCCCGGCCCTCGCGTTCGCCACCCCTCGCGCCACGGCGTCATCCCTCGCGCGTTCACGCCGGCATCTCGCAGCGCGTCGACGACGAGTCGATTCAATTCGAGCACTTTCGCTCGCGTCCCGTCGACGCCCAGCGCGAACGCCGCGTCCCGCAAGTCACCGCCGCGCGCGCACCCGCACGCCTTCGCCTCCGCTGCGACCGCGTCGCCACCGCGCGCGTCAGTCGCGCGTCGCGTCCATCGCGTCCGTCGCGTCCGTCGCGTCGCGCGCGTCCGTCGCGTCGCACCGTGTCCGAAACTCCCCGCGCCGTGCGCGATGATCAACGACGCGCCCGCGTCGCGCGCGAGTCGCGCGACGCGCGCGCAATCCGCGAGCCCGCGCGCGTCGACGACGCCGCGTTGACGCTTGTCCGTGAGCACGGCGCCGCCGAACTTGACGACGGCGACGCTCGGCATGCGCGAAGTGTCGCTTCGCGCGCGACATCGCGACGCCGATGACGCTCGCGCGCGCGACGCCGCGCCGCCTCGGGACGGCGTCGACGCGCGCGCGGCGCGACGCGCGCGCGACGACGCGCGCCGGCGCGACGGCGCGCGACGACGCGCGCCGGCGCGGTCGTCCGTTCGACGCGTTCGACGGCGCGGCGTTGGCGCGCGCGGCGTGCGGCGTCGCGGCGTGCGTCGTCGTCGGCGCGCACGCGCCGTCGGCGCGCGCGGAGTTTTACATCGAAGACGTCCCGGACGGATTGCGCGCGAGCGAGAGCGATTCGCGCGCGAGGCGGTCGCTGAAGTCGCTCACGTCGGGGCCGAACGGGAAGGCGGTGGAAAAGTGCGCGAATAAATGCTTGGCGACGTGCGCGCGCGGCGGCGGCGGGGGGCCGGGATTGGGGCCGGCGAGCGTTCGTCGCGACCCGATCGTGTTCAAGGACAGCTTTCGGTCGAGGGAGTACTGCTTGTTTGAGTGCGCGGATATTTGTTCGCGTTCGCTCGAGGCCAGGGGACGGTGAGCCGCGTCGACGACGACGCGTTTAGAGCGCGCGACTCGCGCGCGCGCGGTAGATGGTGTAGTTTGTATTGTTTTTTAGCTCGGCGCCACGCGCGTCGCGGCACGGCGCGGCGAGCGACGGTTTCGCGACTCGAGCGGCGCGCGCGCGCGCGTCGGCGACATTTTATCCAAAATGATGACGTTGGCGGCTGACTCCCATCTTGCGCTGCCGCACTCGCCGGCGCGCGCGTCGTCGCCCGCCATGCCCGATCACGGCGCGAGGATGATCCTCGCCGTCGCGCTCGTCGTCGCCGGCGCCGCGACGCTCGCGCACGCGGCGTCCGCGGACGCGTTGACGTCGCACCTGACCGCATTCGCGCGCCGCGCGTCGAAAGATCCCCTCGTCGATCGCGCGCTCGAGGCCGCGCTCGCGCTCGAGCGACGCGTCGACGCGATGTTCGCGAAAGTTTGGCGCGTCGTGCTGGATAACTTTCACCCGTTCGTCATCGCGGGTCCGCTGACGTTCGCGTACCACGAGGCGGTGTACTTCGGCGCGTGGACGCCGTGGTTGGCGATGGATCAGTTTGAATACTTTAAGCGATGGAAGATACAGCCGGATAAAACGCCGAGCAAGGAAATGGTGATGAAGTGCCTGACGAAGCTTTTGAAGTCGCACGTGTTCATTCAGTTGCCGATGCAAATGATGTTTTATTTCGTGGCGCCGTACTTTGGATTTTCGCTGGCGATGGAGGCGTTGCCGAAATCGAGGGATTTGTTGTGGCAGATTCCGGTGTTTTTCGCGATTGAAGATTTCTACTTTTACTGGGTTCACAGGGGATTGCACCATAAGCGGGTGTACAAGTACGTGCACAAGATTCATCACGAGCACAAATTTCCGTTCGGCATCGCCGCCGAGTACGCGCACCCGGTGGAGACGTTCTTTTTGGGCATCGGCACGTTGCTCGGGCCGTTGTTTTTCGCCAAGCACATGGTGACGCTGTGGGTTTGGTTGTTTTTCAGGCTCGTGGAAACGGTGGAGGATCACTCTGGCTACGACGTGCCGTGGAATCCCACAAATTTGATTCCATTTTGGGGTGGCGCGGTGCACCACGATTTCCATCACAAGACGTTCGAAGGGCCGTACTCGAGCGTTTTCACGTGGTGCGACTGGATGTTTGGCACGGATAAGGAATTTAGAAAGCATCAACTCAAGCTTAGAGGTGGGAGTGAGTCTTTGGCGTACCCAGCCGTGTTCCGAGGCGCGCCGAACGAGCGCTCCTTGCCTTCCAAGAAGGTGGATTAGATTTAATTTAATTGCGACGACTCGTTGTTTTGTGCTGGAAAGAATACTCTCGGTTGATATTAATAAAAATTTTCGATTTGTTTTCATCGTTAAAGTTCGTCTTTGGGAGGCGTTTGATCGGGAGTTTGCTCGTCCTCTGTCTCGCGCTGAACCTGCTCTTCTTCCGCGGACTGATCCGCATCGGTTCCTCCGGCGACGTCCTCCGCCGGCGGCTCGTCTGTAGGCGCGTCTGCATCCGTTGCGTTCGCGATCGTTTCGTTCGCATCCGTTTCATTCGCTTCTGTCTCGTTCTTCTCAACCTTTGGAGGTTTCGGCTTGGACTTTTTCTTCAACTTGCCGAACTTGGTCTCAATGGGTCGTTGGCTGATTTTTATCTCGGTTGACTCGAGCGTTGGCGCTTCAGTCGCCGCCAACTTGTCTTGTGCCTCAATCTTCTCGTCGAGCCACGATTCGAATTGCTTGATCTCTTCAAGTAAGTTCGCGACGTGCGTTTCGTTCAACCACGGTTTCTTTTCCGGCCAAGACTCTACTTCGGGCTTGGCCTTTTCGATAAACGCTCTCGCCTTCGCAATCATCGCAGGTCGTCGCGTCATTTCCTTAGCGCGGAACTCAATGGCGTCGCCCTTAGACTTGAGGTCGTCATGAGTTTGCTTGAACACTTCTGTGGTGGAATCCGCACCGTCCATATACAGCCAATCCTCTTTGTCTGTAAGTTCCTCCTTCAAAGCTTCGCGTTCCTCCTCTGTCGTCACGACTTGAATTTCATCCTCGTCGAGCTTGGCACGGATGGCGTAAATGTACGCCTCGAGGTTACTCTTAGCCGCTTCTTGCGCGCGCTTAGCTTCGTCAACCTTACGCAACTCACCGAGCACAGACACGGAAGCTTCAAGTTGCGCTTGCGTCATCGGTTCCATGTGCAAGCCCGAAACTTTAACTTCAAGCGAAGTCTTCATCACGCGGCGGCGCATTTTCATTTTGGGATTCTCCTCTTCTTCCACGACTTCTTCTGCGGTGGTATTTTCAGTGGCTTCCGTGACGTCTTCCGCAGCCGTTGCGTTCATCTCTGCTTCGGTTGCGTTTTCAGTCGCCGACGATTCGTCATCCGTGACGTTGGTGGCTTCTGTTGCGTTGTTATCGACCTTTGTCTTTTCCACTTTCGGCTTCTTTTTGGGTTTTTCCGGAACGTAGTCGATGATCTCAACCGCGTACACCGCCTCGTAGACATCCAACACGCCATTGGCATCAAACTCAAAGTACACGTTCATCTTGCCCACGGTGTCGTTGTACTTTGCCATCGCCTCCTTCACCCCGGTGACATCGACGACCATGACTTGGTCGGTGTCTGTGCCCGGAGGTAACGGTGAGCCGTTCGACACATCAAGCTTCACGGTGAACTTAGCGTCCTCGGTGCGATTGAGCAGTTGCACTCGCTGGCGAAGCGGCGAATTCGCAAACGCCGGAACGAGCGTGGCCGCTTCACCCGACGTAAAATCGTCGCTCGGTGAGACTTCATACGTCATTCCATGTGGCATCGCGTCCGCGGCGCCAAACTTTCGCATGCGGAACGTTGTGGACATGTTGGCGGCGAAAAGACCTGCGCCCATGGCCACGGCTTCGTCCGCGTCGAGGTGCACGTCAAACTTGCGACCATTGATGGCTTTTCCAATCTCCTCCTTCACTCCGGGCACGCGCGTGCTCCCGCCGATGACTTCGATAGCCTCGATTTCATCGAGCGTGATGTTGAAGTCGCCGAGCGAGGCCACGATTTCTCGCAACGGACCAGTCATGCGTTCGAAAATATCCCCGGCGAGCGTAGTGAATTCGTCGCGAGTGATTTTCGATCGCAAGTCAATTTCGTCGTGCAATGATTCCACACTAAACGGCGCTTCTTTGTTCGCAGACAGGATTTCCTTCGTCTTGCGAACTTGCTTACGCATCTTACCGACAGCGCGCGGAATCGTGGATAAATCTGTACCGTGCTTTTGTTTGAACTCTTCTTGAAAGTGCTCGACGAGGAGCATGTCGAGCGCGTCGCCGCCCACGGTTTCGTCCCACTTCACCGACACCATCTCGAATTGCCCGTGCTGTTTCTTCACCTTACCACTGGAGAACGAGCTGTATTTCACGAGCGCGGCACCCGCGGACGTGTGTCCGACGTCCACCAAAATGACCCACTTTGGCTCTGGAAACTCCTTGTCGATTCCCCACTGCAGCGCCGCGCACGACAAATCGCTCTTCATCGCCAGCACGTTCAACCCAGCGATCTCCGCCGCATCCCGCAACGCCCTTCGCTGCGATTGCGACGCAAACGGCGGCACCGCGATCACCGCGTCACGAATCTTCCCTCGTCCCGCCGCCTCCCCGATCGCCATCGCGTACTCCAGCGTCATCCCCACCAACTCCTCCGCCGCGTAGCTCTTCTTCCCCAGCACGGCTCTCACCGCACCATCTCTCGCACCATCTCCTTCAATTTCATACGCCAGCTTCGAATTCGTCTTCACCGCGCGCACGCGTTCATCGCTCGCGCGCGCGCCGAGAGCGTCTCTCGCTCGCGTCGCCACATCCGTAGGCGATCGCGGCATCAAATCGTTCGCCGGCTCCCCGATCGCGCGTTCATCGTTGAAAAACGACACCGCGGCGGTCGTTTTACGCTTCGAAACCTCGTTCAGGGTGATGGCGATCGGCGTTCGGCCGGGAGCGACGAGCGAAGCTTTGAGAAACTCACCGCCGAGATCGATGCCCATGACGGCGCCGTGTGCGCCCGCGCACAGCGCGCACAGCGCGCACAGCGCGACGGAGAGCGTCGCGAGAACTTTCGCACGCATCGTGGCGCGGCGGGCGCGCGGTGCGCGACTCGAAGTGACGCGCCGGTCGAAGATGATCTCACAGCGCGAGGCGTCGCATCTTGTATTCTGCCCGCGGCGGGTTCGTCGGTTGGAAATTTCGCGGACGCGCGCGCCGTGGCGTCGCCCGCGACGGCCGATGGAGGAACGAAGGTCTTTAAAAGTCTCGTCACAAGCGATGGTGCGGTTAAGGGAGCTCGACGGCGATGCGCTGGCGAGCGATGTCGACGGATTTGACGCGAACGGCGCACGTTTGGCCGACGCGATAGAGCGCGTGGGGATCGATTTGGGCGTTGGGGTTGGCGTCGGTGCGTTTGCGCATCGCGGTGACGTGTAGGAGGGCGTCGCGGCCGACGCCGAGATCGAGGAAACAGCCGAAAGGGACGACGTTGCGGACGACGGCGTTTTTGATTTCGGCGCCCGTTTGCAAGTCCTCGAGCGTGAGCGCTTGCGTTCGGAGCACGTTTTGCTCGGCGGCTTGGCCTCGGGCGTCATCACCCGGGGCGCTGAGTTCGTTCGCGATGTCTTTGAGCGTTAAGGGGTGGCACTTGAGGCGCGCAGCGCGCGCCTCGAGGTCTTTTACGTCGTCGCGAAGTGCCTTGAGTTTGGGCTTGAGGCGTTTCAGCGCGTCCATCGACGTGTCGCCGGCGTCGCTCGCCGTGAGATCAATCACCTCAGCCACGTCTCTTTCGAGCATCTTCAACAGCTTTTTGGCGATGTGGTAGCTCTCGGGGTGCACCGAAGTGCGCTCCAGCGCGTCTTTCGCGTCCGGGACGCGCAAGAACCCAATTATTTGCTCATACGTCTTTGCGCCCACGCCCGCGATGGTTTTCAGCGCGGCGCGTTCGCGGAACCTTCCACGCTCAGAGCGATGTCGCACGATCTTCGCCGCGAGCGACGGGCCGAGGCCTGGAATACGCGACAAGAGCGACTGTGAGGATGTGTTTAGATTTGCACCGACGTTTGCCACCGCGCTCTCCACCGTCGCCGTCAACGCGTCAGCGAGCTCCTTCTCCTTGACGTCATGCTGATACAGTCCTATACCGATGGACTGGGGCTCGATCTTAACGAGCTCGGCCATCGGATCTTGCAGTCTTCGCGCGATAGATACCGCTCCGCGCAATGACACGTCTATGTCCGGCAACTCTTTCGCCGCGATTTCGGAGGCGCTGTACACCGAGGCGCCGGCTTCCGAGACGACGCGCCAACCGACGCCTTCAAAACCAGCGAGCGCGATGGCGACGAGCGATTCGGTTTCGCGACTCGCTACGCCGTCGCCGATCGCGATCGCCTTGACGTTCCATTGCTTCACCAACGCTTGCAGCTTGCTCGCGGCTGCGGATTGACCGCCGCCTTCTCGTTTCACCTTCGACTCGAATTGCGGCAAGTGTACGACGCCGGTATCGAGCAGAGCTCCCGTAGGGTCAACCACGGCGAGTTTGCAGCCGGTGCGATACGCTGGATCAACGCCGAGCACGACAGCTGCGGGTGTCAGCGGCGGTTGAAGAAGCAGTGAGCGAAGATTAGCGCCGAAATCTGCGATGGCGCGCTCCATCGCCTCCGTCTTGAGTCGACTCTTCGCCTCGCGTTCGATGGAGGGTGCGAGCAACCGTTTCACACCATCTTCCACCGCCTCGCTAACGACGTTATAACAACCCCCACCTAAGCGTCTCGAGCCTACCATGGCTTTCATCGCCGCCGACGTTGCCCACGCGACGTCGAAATCAATCTTCACTCGCAACACCTTCGCGGCTTCGCCGCGTAAAATCGCCAAGGTCTGATGCGGCTTCACCCTTCGCAATGGCGCGTTGAACTCGTAGTAGTCCCTCAACGCGTCGGCTATCTTCTTCATCTTTTTATCGTCAATCTTTCCCTCCACCGCCGCCTTCCCATTCGTCGTCAACGCGCACTGAAGCCTTCCGTTTTGCCACGTCGATCGTCTCGCCGCCTCCCGAGCGCTCGTCTCGTTCGCCGCCCTCTCCGCGAGCACATCTTTCGCCAGCCTCAACGCCTCGCACACGTCTGGAACATCATTCCCATTCACGTACGCGCGCGCTAACGCCTCGACCCCCCCCGCGCCGTCGCTCAAAATCTTCTCCGCGAGCGGTTCGCAGCCGAGCTCTCGCGCCCTGTCCGCGCGACTGCTCGTCTTCGTCTTATACTTGCTCATCAAGTCTTCGATCGTCTCCACCGCGCTCGCTTCGCGCAATCTCGCGAACAACCTTTCGTCCACGATCTCCAACCGCGTCAACGCCTCGAACGCGCTCTCGCGCTTCGATTCCAATCGCGTCCACTCCGCGTGCGCCGCCGCCACCGCGCGCAACTGTCCCTCGTCCAGCCCATCCGTCCTCTCCTTGCGATACCTCGCCACGAACGGCAGCGTGCACTGCTCGTCGATCAGTAACCGCAGCGCCGCGTCGATCTGCTCGCGTCGCACGTCTCCGAGCGTCGCGCCGCGCGCGCGCGCCAGCACCGCGTCCGTCCGTCCCACCGCCCGCCCGCTCGCACGCGCCGCCCGCGCGCGCGACGCGCGCGCCGACGTCTTCACCGTCCCCTCGAGCGTGCGCTTCATGCCCGTCGTCGTCCCATCGCGCGCGTGTGACGTCGCGCGCGTTCGTCGCGCGCTCGACAAAAATGTGTGTGACTTTGACGATTACAAAAAGCGACGCCCTTCGCGCCGTCGCGCGCGCTCCGGCGCTCACGCGTTGTCGCGAACCGCCTTCTTCAGCCCCTCCTCCTGTCGACTGTGCGCGTTCGGCGTGCGGCTCTCCTCGCTCACGCCGTACTCGGGCGCGTCGAACGCCGATTCCCCTCGCCCCGACGTCGCGCTCGCCGCCGCCGCCGCGCGCAGCGCCGCCTTGCGCGCCTCCTTCGCGGCGGCGGCCTCGGCGAGATCGACCGCGCGCGCGGGCGTCGGCGCGATCGCGGCGCGCGCGACGCACGACGCGAGCGCGACGACGACGACCGCGCGGCGGTCGACCGCGGCCGTCGGCGTCGCGTTCGCGTCGGCGTCGGCGCGTCCAGCGCGCGCGCGCGCCGCGGCGACGGCGACGCGCGCGCGGCGACGGGCGACGCGCGCGACGGGCGCGCGCGCGACGGTGCTCGCGGTCGCGCGCGCGCGCATGATGACGATGGGCGTCGACGCGCGCGCGAGCGAATGCCGTCGCACACGCGCGCGCGCGCGGTCGCGATCGCGCGCGACGCGAACGCGGCGATGGACGCGTCGACGCGCGCGCGCGCGGCGACGCCGAGGCGCGCGGCGGGACGCGCGCGCGCGGCGACGCCGAGGCGACGCGCGAGCGGGCGGGCGACGGCGCGCGGCGACGCCGAGGCGACGGCGAGGACGCGCGAGGACGGCGACGCGGGCGACGCGCGGTTCAGCTTTCGGCGACACGAGGCGTGCGTGCGGACGACGCTTCGCGCGCGCTGCGGCGAGGGACTCGAGGAGGCGCGCGTGGACGACGCGTTCGCGGCGCGAGCGAACGCGAAGCGCGGCGTGACGACGACGACGGAGGCGTGGTCGTCGCGCAGGCTGCGGCGCGTGCGCTCGACGTACGTCGACGGGGGGGAGAAGGCGCAGATTTATAACTGCGCGGTGTATCCGGCGTGCGAGGCGTGCGATGCGCCGGTGTTCGGCGTGGATTTGATTTGCGTCGGCGTCGGCGCGGCGAGGAAGATTTTAATAGGGGTGGATTTGCAGCCGATGAGTCGGGATCGCGATTACAACGACGCGTACGTGCCGAAATTGTTGAAACTTAGGGATGGAGGCGCGCTGTCGGCGTGCGCGGAGGCGCTGAACGCGACGACGCCGTCGAAGAAGTTTTACGAAGACGCCACGTATTTCTCGCGCGGGATGTTCTTCGCGCGACCGGCTCTCGCGAACGAGGAGACGATGGCGCGGTCGCTGGACGTCGTGCGGGCGTACTTAGACGTCTGGCTCGATCGTTTGGATGAAGCCGAGCGCGAGGCAGAGGCGATGGACGGAGCGTGCAAATTCGGTCTGTCTCTCGAGGACGTGCGGAGGTGCGTGCTGACGGAGGCTTCGGCGCGCGAGGCGCAAGACGCGCACGACGCGTGGCAGTTAGAGCACGATCCAGCGATCGCGATGTTTGCAAGCTGGTACGGAGAAGAGTGGGCGCGAGACTTCGCCGAGACCGTGCTATTCCCAGGCGCCCGCGGGTGATCGCGGTCGTTGTACCAACAGTTGTTAAACCAGCGTATAATTCTTTCACTTCATCTCCACGCAATTCGCCGCGTACACGCGACTCGATCGAAGGTTACTCAGCACCTTTCGTCGCCAGTCTTCATCATCCGCATCGCGCTGCGAGCAAAAGTCTCGCGCGACGTCGCTCGAGGGCGATTCTAAAATCGCGAGCACGCCCCGGCCGATGCGATCGCTCGTCTCAATGAATTCCTTCTCCTCCGCCGAGCTAAATCGCATCGGATCGTCGCGTTTCAGTATTTGCAGGGCGTCGAACATGCCCGCGGTGGACAACTCTGCGCTGACGCGTATCGGAATATCGGAAGTCATCGTGGTTTTCATCGCGTCGGCGACACCCGCGAGCGGAAACGCCGAGCAAACCACGTCGGCGGGCTTTGCCGCGGTGGAGAGAAAGTGTATCGTGACGCGGCGCACGTACGTCGTCGTCGTTGTCGTCTCACAAGGTGGCGCAAAGTATACGACGTGCTCGGCATTGGCGTCCAAAGTGAGATCTTGGCGAAGCGGAGGGAGTCCAAACGATTTGAATCGTTCGTCGAGCGTCCACAAATGATCAACCATGGCGCGAGTCTGACGCCACGGCATCAAACTTCCGTTGATGTACACCGAAATACCGTCGCGGTCGATGAAGGGGCGACTCTCGATCGAACCAACGACAACGCGCACGATGGCGGCCCAGGTCGAATCCGAGATCCCGATTCGCCGAGCGCAGTTCACGAATACTGTCGCCGCGTTTGCCGTCGATCGTTCGTCGTCGTACACGACATCGTCGACTCGCGCTCCAATATCAACAAACAACATCGCCGCGCGCAATCCATTCAAGAACAGCCCGAACGTGTCCCGCAAGAAAGTTGTTCGAGAATCTTGCGCGCCCGACCATTCAAAATCCAGTATCAACCAACATTGAACTTCGTCTCCGACGCTCTCGACGACCTGTCTGCTCCACTCGGCGCCGAGACTCTTGGCGAACCGCACCGCGCAGTTGGACGCCGTCGGCACGAACAGCGTCGCGTGTGAAAACATCTTCGTCTGTTCGAGACCGTACGCGTCGAGCATTTCGGCGAAGGCGCGCATGAACGCTTCGGGATGCGACATTGTCCGACGAGCGACGCGAAGCGTCGCGCTCGCCGACGCCACGCGCGTGGTCAAGGTCAGTTCCAACCGCAACGTCGCGTCGTCCTCGCGTCGGTCGGCGGCGGTGACGAAGCTCAGCGCGAAGAGAGCGAGCGAGCGAGCGATCATCGGATACACGAACGGGTCGACGGTCGACATGGTGCGTCGTCGTGTGAAGAAAAGTCGTGTGTCGGTTGAGTTACAGCAATGTGAACGCGGCGCGGCTATTCGTCGTCGTCGTATTCACCCGCTTCGTCGCCAAAGAAGAGAGCGGTGCCGACGACACCCGGACGTCCCGTAGCGCCGAACGTGGTCAATCCCGGACGGCCCGGACCGACGTCCCATTCCTCCGCGTCGTCGTCGCCTTCGAACGATTGCGAGAACGTCTCGCCGAGCGTTTTCAATTCGCTCACCGAGGGGATGTCCTGAGGTCCCCGCCCCGCGGCATTCGTGGTGGGTAAATCATCGAAGTCATCGAGATCGGGCCAGCCGAGATCGTCCAGTTGCACGCTTTGCGTCTGCTCGCTGAATCTATCCTTGTTGAGATTGTTGGCAAAATTTTCAGCGTCGCCGCCGCCGAAAAAGTCATCTTCGCGATCGTCGCCCCAGAATCCACTGTCGTAAGAGTCGTCCAGATCGTCGTTGAAAGATCCACGACGTTGAGTGTTTCCTGCGGTCTCGTCAACTTCGATGACGATGAATGCGTTGGTGAGCGACGCGCAGAGTTTGACGTTATTACCGCCGGCGCCGATCGCTCGACGGAGATCCACCTCCTTCACGTACGCCGTAAACTTTCGCTTTTGCGTGCCATCCGGGAAGCTTTCTTCCACTCGTAACACTTCAGCTGGGAATAAAGAAGACTTGATCAGTTCCGCTGGATCGTCGGACCAAGGAAGGAAGTGCACGACTTCGCCGCCGCATCGTTCGCGAATGCGTCTCAAAATGCTCTGATCTTCGCCCAGGCACGTTTCCACCGCGTTGCTCCACGAAGTCGATCCTTCGCGTAGAGCTACCGCGACTTTCGTCACCTTGCCTGCCATTCTCGCGATCGACTTAATCTCTATCTCCCCGCGCGCAACCTCTGGAACTTCTTCGCGAATGATGGCGCCGACCAACGCCGGAATGGTCATCGACAGCACCACCGGGGTTTGCTCGCGACCGGTGAACAAGTTTTGATCGACGTCGAGCACGAAGCACGACAACTCGTCCCCTTGCTTGAGTGGTAAGTCGTTATAAGTCAAGAGCTGCTCCTCTGGCGGGATCACACCCGCGGCGCCGCCTTTTATGTCCATCATCCACGACCCGGTTTCGGTGCGGAAACGCAACGTGCCGTCGACGACGTTGCCGATTTGACCGACGAAATCTTCCGTCGCCAGACGCGCGACGCCAGTTTTAATCTCCTCGCTCATGTAACGAATCAACGTTCGCATGCGATTTTGTCGCCGGACATTGAACGTGAAAAATTTGGTGTCGTCGTATTCGCGCTCAACTGTCCCGCCTCGACCGACGACTTGCACGAGCACGGCGAATCGACCGCGTTGCACGTCGATGTCCACGCTCACGTCTATCCGCGCCCGAACTTCTTTTTGCAACACCGTCAGCGCGCTCCCTCGCATATCTCTATAGCCCCTATCGATCGCTCGCGCGATGGCTTCCAAATGCAACCCTACATCTGCCTCATAGCCTTCTTTTTCCTTGGCGAGCGCTCGCAAGCCGTTCACCACCGCCACGCGTCGCGCCAAGTCATCCTTGGTCAATTTCTCATCTGCCAACCTCAACTGCGGGTACCTCGCCTCGATATCTCGCATGCGCGCCGTGGACGATTCCTCCTCGTCCTCCCTGCGCGCCCACGACGACCCCCATCCTCGGTCTTCGTCCACGTCGTCGCCGTAATCGTCCTCTTCGTCCCGTCCCCAGCCTCCGGCTTTTTCCCGTCGTTCCGCTTTGACCGCATTCGCCTCCTCGATCGCCCTCGCGCTCGCCTCGTCCACTCGAACCACCCTGGAATTTCTCCACGCGCTCGCTTTTTCCACCACCGCCTCCATCGGCGCGAATTCCGCGCGATTCGCGCTCTCGTGCGCCAGCACGCGCTCCAGCAGCGCCGTCTTCGAGCCGCCGAGCTTCAGCCCGTACCCTCGACACAGCGGTTTCAGCCCTTTCTCCACCGTCAGCGCGCTCAGGTCCGCGCGGCGAGCTTCGAGCCACGCGTCCGCGGGCGCCGCGGCGTCGGCGTCGGCGTCCGCGGCGCGCGGGACGACGACCCTCGCGCGCGTGGCGGCGGCTGGGGTGCGCTTTTTGTCGTAGAAAACGACGCGCGACGGCGTCGAGAGCGCGGCGCGCGCGACGCACGACGCCATGACGTCGTGAAAATAAACTCGCGAGAGAGAGCGCGCGCTCGAACGACCGCGCGCGCGTCGTCGAGTGACGCGAACTCGGGCAATCGACGTCGACGAGGCGGCGGGGACGAAGACGAACGCGCGAACGTCGATAACAATCTTCAAAATCTAAATCACGCCCCCGGCGCGACCTTGCGCGGTTTCTTCAAGAATTGCAAGTTCCCGGGCACCAACTCGTCGACCTGATCGTCCGGTAAAGACATGAACGGATCGAACGCGTCGCCGTATTGGTCGTCGAACGGCTGCAGCGCCCACTCCACGCGTTCGTTCTTCAATTTCGGATACAACCGCTCAAAGTTTTCGATCAGCAGTTCCGCGCGCTGCGCCAAGCACACCCGCGCCAGGTTCACGCTCGCCGGCTTGCTTCCCGCGTCCGGCACTTGCAGCGTCCCGACGCCGTTCCACACCAAGTTGAGCGGCCCAAACTTCTTCACCATCAGGTTCACGCTGAACGGGTCCTGCCCTTCCTGCTTCTCCAGCGCCGGGAACCCTCCCGCGGCGTCCTGCGCCTTGGCCTCGATCGCCGCCTTCTCGCTCTCCGTCGGTTCCGGGCCGAATTCGCGAAGGAACGCGCCGCCCTTTTTCGCGCGCGCGACCACGCGCGCGCGCGCGTCGCCGCGCGTCGTCGCGTCGCCGCGCGCGCGCGCCGCGACGCGCGTCGAGAGCGTCGCCGCGAGCATCGCGCGCCGTTCGCCGCGCTTCGAGCGTCGCGCGCGTCGTCGTGTGCGGGGCGCGCCGCGCGTCTCGTCGTCGTGACGTCAGCGCGGCGCGGCGTCGCGACCGCATCGCGACGCGCGCGGCGCGAACGACGCCGATGCGCGCGGCGCCGACGCGCGCGCGCGCGGCGACGCCGGCGCGACGACGCGCGTCGTCGCGCGCGACGTCGGGACGCCGCGCGACGACGCGCGCGACGACGCTGTACGGGTCGCAGGGCTCGCGGTCGCCGCTGGTGAACTGGTACGCGCACGAGATCGGCCTCGAGCTCGCGATGCGCGCGCCGAGGGACGAGACGAACCCGCACCCGTTCGGACAGGTGCCCGCGCTGCGCGACGACGCCGACGCGGACGGCGGCGAGCTCGAACTGTTCGAGTCCGGGGCGATTTTAATGTACCTCGCCGACGCGTACGGCGGTTTGGACACGCCGAAGACGCGCGCCGCGGCGGCGGCGTGGGTGTCGTGGGCGAACGCGTCGCTGGATCCCGTGCTGTTCGTCGAGAACGAGCGCGGTGGCGTGGTGGACACCAAGGCGCGCGACCCGAATAATAAGCGACTCCGACGGCTCGACGACGTCTTGGCGTCTCGAGATTATCTGTTGGGCGATTTCTCGGTCGCGGACGTCGCCGTCGGCGCGTATCTGCTCTACGTGCCGCAGTTCTTTCCCGACGTCAGCTTCGCGCCGTATCCCGCGCTGGCGCGTTACATGGGCCGTCTCGCGCTCCGCGACGCGTACGCGAAGGCGTTCGGCGCCGACGCGCGGCGCTACCTCGTGCAAAAGTGCGTCTCGTACGTAGATGGAGATTAAAAGTAAAAAGTAGATGAAGATTTAACCCGGTTTCGTTCGTTCGTTCGTTCGTTTTTTCGCGCGCTCGCGCTTTCGCGTCTCCGCCTCCGCGCCGGTTTCTCGCGTTCTCGTCTCGCCTTCGCGTCTTTCGGTGTCTCAAAGGTCGGGGCCCGAGGCGTCGCGCGGTCGACCCGGCCGTCACTCCCCCGCGCGTGAGCGCGTCTCGCGCGCGCGCGCACCGCCAGGACGGCGCGAACGGTCTCGATACGTCGCGCGCTCGGCGCGTCGCGCGCGCGCCCGCGCGCGTCGCGCGTCGCGCGCGCGTCGCCGCGCCCCGAGGGCACGCGCGCGCGCGCGCCGATTCGCGAGCGGGTCGAGATCGTCGTCGAACGACGCGAGATGCTCGCGGACGCGGCGCACAGCGCGATGACGAGCGAAGACGACGTCGAGGAAGACGGCGGCGCGGCGACGGACGGCGCGCAGGCGCCGTACGCGGCGTTTTGCACGGCGGCGATACTGGCGGCGGTGCACCGAGCGGCGATTTGGCGCGACTCGAAGGATTTCGTGGACACGCGGTCGAGATCACCGCCGGCGAAGGTGTTCGAGGCGCTGGCGCAGTCGCGAGCGGCGACGTGTAGCGTGGCGGCGCGGGAATTCTTGAACGAACACTTCGAGAGCGGACCGAGGGAGAGGTCTAAGATGCCGGAACTGGCGGACTGGCGAAGCGAGCCGGCGGTGGCGAGAGGGGCGAGGTGCGAAAAGTCGAGGGAGTTTGCGACGCACGTGCACGAGCTGTGGCGCGTGCTCGCGCGGTTGGACGCGGATGACTACGCTGAGGAAGAAGTCGGCGCGGAGGGCGAGGCGCGACGGACGACGAGCTCGAGGATTCGATTGCCGTACCCGGCGGTGGTGCCGGGGGAACGTTTTAGGGAAACCTACTACTGGGATACGTATTGGATCGTTTTGGGGTTGTTAACGAGCGAGATGCCGGCCACGGCGCTGGGAGTGACGAATAATTTGTTGTACATGGTCACCACGTACGGATTCGTGCCCAACGGCGCGCGCGTGTACTATTTGAATCGATCTCAGCCGCCGTTGTTGTCGTCGTGCGTCGCCGAGGTGTTTCAAGCGACGCGAGACGTCGAGTGGTTGCGACAGGCGTTGCCGTTGCTGGTGCAAGAATACGCCTATCTCACTCGAAGTGAACGCACGGTGACGATTCGTGACACGGAAACCGGAGAGACGCACGAGCTGTCGCGATATTTTGCCAACACCACGCGTCCGAGGCCAGAGAGCTATCGCGAAGACGTCGAGGTGGCGCGCCGAGCGACCAGAAAGGTGGAGGACGCCGTGGCCAAGCTCGAAGCTAAGCGTAAGATATATCGACATCTTGCTAGCGCGGCGGAGAGCGGCTTCGACTTCAGCTCGAGATGGTTCCTAGACGGCGATAACTTGGAGACGATTCGCACGTGCAACATCATTCCATCCGACTTGAACGGATTTATGCTACGAGTGGAGACGCAAATCGCTTTGCTCGCCCGCGAGGCATTAGTGTCGTTGGAAAACGAAGACGAGCTCTTCGCCGAGCGCGTGTACTTGAACCATTTGCTCGAGAAGTTCTCCCGTGCGAGCGAGGTGCGGCGGCGCGCGATTGACGCCGTGCTTTGGGACGACGACGTCAAGCGGTGGCGAGACATGGCGTTCGAACCGCTCATGGGCGAAGACACCCGAGGAATCGTGCGCGATCGCGATGATCTCACGGCGGCATCTGAGAGCCCGTTTACGAGCGATTTTACTCCGCTTTGGTGCGGCGCTTGCGATCCCGACAGCGATCAAGCGTACGAAGTCGTCGAGTCGTTGAAAAAGTCCAAGTTGGTCACCGACAAAGGCATCGCGACCTCACTCGTCGAGAGCGGTCAGCAATGGGATTGGCCTAACGCTTGGGCGCCGGAGACTCACATGATTGTCGAAGCGATACAAATTTTCGCCCCTCGCGAGGAAGAGTACGCGAAGACGCTCGCGCACTCGTGGCTCCGCACCGCGCATCAAGCGTGGAAGTCAACGGGCTACATGCACGAAAAGTACGACGTGCGCTCGACCGAGGACGGCGTGGGTAAAGGCGGCGAATACATCCCTCAACGTGGTTTCGGCTGGACCAACGGCGTGACACTTCGATTACTCGAACAATACGGATTCCCTCAAGATTGAAGAAAGAGGCGAAAACCAAGAAAGCATCAGTGCTACAAACATCCACCGCGGCGGCGCGCAAGGCGCCGCACGCGACGAACTGAAACGATTTAAATCCTCGAGACATTAAAACCATTCACTGTTGTACTCGTGTATCATCAAATTCATCTGTAATATCAAATTTAATCGAACGGACCACGCCAAACCAAACGAACGCCTCGCGACGCCTCTGCGGACTGCGCCGCACTCGCGCCCTCGTCGACATGGACGAAGACCCACCACTCCCGCCTCCCATCACGACCTCGGACGAACTCTACGCATACGATGAAGTCGCGCACAAGCTCCTCGTCGCTCAAAAGCCTTGGGCGCGCGATCCTCACTACTTTAAGAGGTAACGGTTGTCCCCGGCAGATTGCGCTCGCAATCGCACTTTTCTCGAGTCGCACGCCGCGCGCGACGCGTCCGGGCGACTGACGACGGCGCGAAACGCTCGCGCGTTTATGTTCTAGGGTAAAGGTGTCCGCGCTGGCGCTGATGAAGATGACGGCGCACTGTAAACGCGGTGGGGATATCGAAGTCATGGGCATGCTGCAAGGGTACGCGAAGGACGACGCCTTCATCGTGCTGGACGTGTTCGAACTCCCGGTCGAAGGCACGGAAACGCGCGTCAACGCGCAGGCGGAGGCGTATGAATACATGGTGGAGTATACGCACACGTGTAAGGCGGTCGGGAGACACGAAAACGTCGTCGGGTGGTATCACTCGCATCCAGGATACGGCTGCTGGTTGTCGGGCATCGACGTGAACACGCAGAGCATGAATCAGAGGTACGGGGAACCGTTTTTAGCCATCGTCATCGATCCGATCCGGACGAGTCGCGCGGAAAAGGTGGAGATTGGAGCGTTTCGGACGTATCCGGATGGATACACCGCGCCCGAGGAGCCGTCGACGTCGAGTAATCTAGGAATCCCAAAGAGCAAGATAGAAGACTTTGGCGTACACGCGAACAAGTATTACTCGTTGGATGTGAGCTTTTTCAAGAGCTCGCTCGACGCGCGTAACTTGGATTCGTTGACGAAGAAGTATTGGGTCAACACACTCAGTTCGTCGACGCTGCTGGCGAATCGAAAACTCATCGCGAGTCAAGTCTCGGACATGGAGGGGAAGATTGCCAAAGCCGAAAAGGAAATCAAGCGAGGCGGTCCGACGACGACGTCTTCGGCGTCGCTCGCCTCGATGTCGATGTCCCCGACGTCGGGATCGAATTTAGAGAAAGCAGGCGATGTTTCCGCGCTCGGCACGGTGACGCAAGACGCGATATCGCTCGCGATAGAGCAATCGAAAATGTTCGCGTCGTACGCCGTCAAATGCGCCCTGTTCGACGCCGTCTCGGCGCACAAAGAGAAGAACGACGACGTCGAAATGCAAGCCGCCGACGCGTGAGTCATGAAACGATTTGATTCGATGATGACGCTACGATTCATGCTAGATCTTCGTTGTTTACTGTACAATACTCGCTCGCTACTTTTCCGCCGCATTCGCCGCCTTCGCGTTCACCTTCGCTTCCAACGCCGCCGCTAACGTCGCCAAATCGTGCTCCATCGCCTTGACCCAATTTTCAAAATCCCCGATATCTCTAAGCTCTTTATCGAACGCCTCCAGCGACGTCGCCCACTCGCTCGACCGCTCTCGAAACGCCGTCGCCGTCTCGTTCAGCGCGCGCGCCGACGACTCGACTTGCTTTTGATTCTCAAACACCTCAACCACGCCGTGGTTCACCGAATCCGTCATCGCGTCCGCGAGCGCGGACACCTGCGCGACGGTCTCTTTGCGCAGCGCATCTGGAGCGAGACGGCGCGCGCGCGGCGCGGTGCGCGTCAGTCACGGCGCGAGCGCGCGTTTGGTGTTACGCGCGAGCGCGAACGAGCGAACGAATGAACGACGACGACGCACCGACTTCGCGCTTGACTTGCTCTTGACCCGCGCGGTGGGTCTCGTAGAGTTTCTTTAACGACATGTCGCGCGCGCTCTCGACGCACGACGAGCTCGAGCGCGCGGGAGTGTGCGGCGAGCGCCGGGCCGAGCGCGAAGGCGAGCGTCACAACGCGTCACTTCTTCCAATTACAAGCGAGCATCGTCGCGCGCGTCACGAACAATACGTCGTTCAAGTACAATATTATTGACGCCTCCCCATTACGCGTCACCTCGCGAGCATCTCGTCCGCTCGCGGGCGCGTCAATCTCCGTCGCGACGCGTCAAAACGAGTCTTGCGACAGCAGCGCCTTGAGCTGCAGCAAGTGCACGACGAGAATGATGACGTGCCAATTTTCATGCGGCCCCCACACGCCTTGAATCTCAAAGAATGACTTGTGCTTCGCGTCGAAGCGCGTGCACGCCATGAAATACCACGGAGAGACAATCTTGGAGAGGACCTGAATCGCCACCATCGTCTTGAAATCCTCGATGGCTCTCGCCTCGACGACGCCCAGGAAAATCATATTCAAAAGGATCAGCGTCAGCCGCCGACGACGCATAAACATCAACACGCGTTTATTTTTTTGTTTAAACGCCGCCACCTGCATCAAGCACATGCACGCGAACACCGCCACCGCGCCGAATTGACTAAAACTGTGCACGCCGCCCGTCCACAAAATAGAGTGCGAGGTGAAGCCCCACGATATCCCGATAAAATCCATCGCCAACGCCACATCGTACCCGAGCGCGGTCTTCCACGGCACCATGTGCAAGCACGTCGACCCCAAATACGTCAACATCGTGCACTGCACGAACAGCGACGCGCGTTCCGGCATGTTCTTAAAGTATCCCAGCCCTCGTCCAGTCAGCGCCGCCACGACGCACGCGAAGTGCACCCATCCTCGCATCAAAGGTCGTATCTGCGCCGATCGTTCGCCCGCGAATCATCGCGCGCCATCGTCAGTCCTCGTTTTCCCGTCCGTCTCGCCCCTCGCCCACCGCGCGTCGTCGTTCGCCTTCGCGTCGAGTCGAGTCTTCGCGCGCGCACCTGCTCTCCTCCCGCGTACGCGTCGTGCCTGCCGAACCCCTTGACGTAGTGTCCGAGCTCGTCAGAAAAGCTCGGCGTCCGTCGCATCGTCGGGGCGACGGCGTCCGTCGCCGTCGCCCCGTCCCGCGCGGCGCGCGCCGGCGCGTCGTCGTCGTCGCGTTCGTTCGCGCGCGGCATCAGCGGTGGTTTCGCGACGCCGCGCCGTCGCGCCGCGGGCGCGCTCGACGCCATCGCGCGGCGCGCGCGAGCGCGAGCGCGCGGGCGCGCGCGTCGAGCGTTCGACGCGCGCGGCGCGGCGTCGGGCGCGGCGCGACGCCGTGTGCCGCGATGGCGCCGTCCCGGTCGCGTCAGAGCGCGCCTCGCCGCGCGACCGCGACGCGCGATGGCGCCGCGCGATGGCGCGCGCGCGCACATCGCGCTGACGTGCGCGTCCGACGCGCGCGTCGGCGCGGGCGACGTCCTGCGCGTCGCGCCGAGGTCGGTCGAGACGAATCAAGATTTCGTCTCGGACGCGTTCGAATGCGTCGTCGAGCGCGACGCGAGCGACGCGAGCGACGCGAGCGCGAGGACGTTCGAAGTGCGCGCGTCGGGAACGTTCGCGCGGGCGTTCGTGGCGTTCGGCGCGCTCGGACGGGTGATGTGCGTCGGCGCGCTGGACGACGGCGCGGCGCGGACGCGCGACGACGGGTCGAGCGCGGACGTTTCGACGACGAAGACGCTCGTGTGTCGATGCGAGATGATGGTTGAGGGTGTCTCGAGAGCGGTGGTGCGAGGGATGAGCCGGGCGGCGCGAATCACGACGTTTGGACATTTGTCGACGAGGGACGCGGCGACGCTCGACGCGGAGGCGATGGAGGCGGCGGCGAGTGATGAGCGACCGTTTTGTGGAGTTTTAGGATGCCAGACGCACGTGGGCGATCGTCGAGCGACGTTGAGCGCGGTGTTGGAGGAGTTGCGGCCGGAGATGCGGCGGGAGCACGCGACGATTAAGGCGGCGACGCCGGGATATTTGTGCGCGGGCGATTTGCCAGAGGACGTCGTGGAGCGAATTTTAGGATTTTTAGACCCGAAGTGCGCGAGCACGCTCGCGTGTACGTGCAGAGGATTTCGTTCGCGCGTAGAAGAGACGTCACCGGGATTGGCGTTGACTTTACATCCGCACCAACGCGCGGCGCTCGGATGGATGCGACGGCGCGAACGCGCTCGTCTACCGCCGATTCTCGATCCACTTTGGAAGCCAATCGATTGCGAGGACGGTCGTGTGCTGTGGCTTCACACTTTAAAGGGGGAGTTAAGCGATCACCATCCCGACGTATACGAAGACTCGCAAGGAGGAATGCTGTGCGACGAGCCCGGATTGGGGAAGACGGTGACTGCGCTCGCGCTCGTGCTGGCGCGACGAGGTTGGCGACCTTCACCACCGATCGGTTACACGGCGCGTAAGATGGAATCATGTTGGTACTACGAAGACACAAACTCCGGTGGTGCGGGCGGATACGGTTCACCTGCGGTGATGGCTGCCGTACCGACGCTCGACGCCGAAACGCCCGCAATTACTCCGATGAAGACATCTGCCGCGTTCGCGGGAAGTTCTTCGAGAGGTAACTCTTCCGGCCTGAGGCGAAGCAAACGCTCAGCCGGTAACACGCCAGTGGGGTATTTTGCTTCGGTGTGCAAGAATGGGTTGGATGGCACGATGAGTAGGAGCGCAAAGCGTTCGAAATTAGAAGAGAAACAAGCGTACGAGGCGTTAGCCGCTGCGACGACGGTGGAAGTTCCAGATTGGCAGACACGTTTGGAGTGCTCGGCACACAGCGCCCCCATTGGTTTCATCGCGCGCACGGGGTTGAAGGAAGATTCAGCGCGTTTGGCGCGAAACACGTCTTACTTTGAAAGCATTCTTCGAAACTGCGTCGTGTACGTTGGACGCGCCGCGACGTGCGACGTCGTCGATTACATTTTAGAAAACACCGAGGAAGTGTCGCACGCGATGCCGCTTTCGATGCCACTCTTTCGCAGAAATTCGGACCAGCCTCCGATTTTTCGCGCACTCGGGTTGGAACCGTACACTGGAGTCGGCAAGTTGGAAAACGCGATTCCGTACGCGCCGCCCGGGTCGGCGACGGAGGACCTCATCTTAGACAAGCAAGCACTTCACGACGCCATACGCGTCGTCGATAACAGAGGGAGTAGCAGCGAGCCGATGCGTGTCTGGTTATCGAGCGCGACGTTAATCATCATTCCGAGTGTCCTCATCGAGCATTGGTTGCAGCAAATATCGTTTTGCACTTGGAACATCACCGGTGAGGGTGTCCCGCGCGTCGCGGTGCTGGACAAACCACCGAAAGTGGACGGCTTCAGCTCAGTTTACAAGACCGAAGGTAGCTTGGAACCCGTGCACTTGAATGATCTGGCGCATGTCGATGCGAAAGATTTAGCAAACGACTTTGACATTGTCATCATGCCCATCAATCGACTTTCCACAGAGTTTTCAAAAGTTGATACGCCGATTTTACGCATTCTTTGGCAGCGAGTGATTTTGGATGAAGGCCATCAGCTCGGGGCGTCTTTAGCTGTCACGGCCAAGCTTTCTGTGGCGTGTGCACTGAAGGCACATGCACGTTGGCTCATGACAGGAACACCGACGCCGACGACGCTCAAAGGCGCGGGGACGGCACATTTGCAACCGCTGCTCGGATTTCTACGTCAGCCTCCTTACGGGACGAGTGCGGGGCTTTGGACTACTGCGGTGCAGCGTCCACTTGAAGGTAGAGACCGTTTCGCTCAGGCGGATGCCGTTGTGCGTCTCGGCGACGTTCTGCGGCGATGCATGGTGAGAACGTGCAAGTCGCACATCGAGCTGCCGCCGCTCAAGCGCACGACGTCAATGCTGCAATTCAGCGATGTACACGCCGATTCATACAATGATCTCGTCGCGTTCGTCAAACGTAATTTACTTTTGGCAGATTGGGGCGACCCCAACCACACGGAGTCTTTGCTGAATCCCAAAAACGTTCGAGAAGCGGCAGCGACGGTGACCAACCTCCGCGAAGCCGCGTGTGTCGTCGGCCAGATGCCGATCACGTGCTCTTCTGATGAATTCGATGAGACGATTCTCGCTTTGATGCAACTTCTAAAAGAGCGAGGTTTTGGCGATGAAGAACGCAAGGCACGCGTGAGACGCGTCTCGCCCATGTTGATGCAGTGCAAAGGGACATGCGATTTGTGCTTGCACAAAGTCTTGATGCCGCTCGTCACTCCTTGCGCGCACATCTTGTGCTGCGGTTGCGTCATGCGCGGTCCTCCGAAAGGCAAAACGTTGAATGGCAAGGACGTCGAAGATGAGAGAGTGAACGAACCAGAGCTCCCACCGGGGGTGCACCGTGCGCCGCGAGGATGTCCTGTGTGTGGATCGGCCTACTTCATGGAGGAGGACCATGACAACAACTTGAATCCAGTGCAAGAAGTTCCGAAGGATTTGATCGAGCTTCAGCCAAAGCTCGAACAACACTCGTGGAAAGTCGACGAGAGTCGGGGCGGTGACGGTGTGTACGCGCAGGGTGAAAGTTCTAAAGTGGATCATTTGCTCGCCGAACTGCGAAAAATAGGCGCCGCCGTGAGCGCGGAAATCGTCAAGCAACAAGACGATCGTGACGCGTTCTTCGCTCGTGAAGCGAACGGGATGTCGGAAAACACGCCGGGTTGGAGTGGTCGATTAAACGCAAACGCACAGGCGCGCGAAGGAACGACGCAACAAGGTAGACGCCGCAAACGTATGCTGGACGCAGCGACGCCGCTCAGGCTGCGAGACTTCACCCCAACCGCGCCGCCACCGAAAAAGTGCATCATCTATAGCGATTTTCGTCCACATTTGGACACGATTGATCTAGCACTTTATGGCGCGCGCGTTCCTCACGAAAGCATAACGAGAATCGGGCAAAGTCGATACGATCGCGAGCAAGCGCTCAAGAATTTCAAAAACGATCCCGACTGCGCCGTTTTGCTTCTAAACCGCGCCGCCGCTGAAGGCTTGGATCTATCGTTTGTTTCGTACGTATTCCTCATGGAGCCGCTTTCGAATATGTCGCTCGAACAGCAGGTCATTTCGCGAGCGCACCGCATGGGCCAAAAAGACACCGTCCGCGTGAAAGTTTTCGCCATGGCGAACACCGCGGAGGAAATCATGTTGGACGTACAATCGGAGCTCGCGCGCAATGGCACAAAGATGTCTCTAGATTCGCTCGACGCGACGACGAGACACGACGTCACAGAAGATTCTGAAGCTGACGTGGCGCCAACAGTGGTGGCAGAATCGCTTTCGCGTCGACGCATTCTCGAACGTCTCGAGCTCGTCCCGTCGAAGAGCTCGGACGAAGCTGCGGCGAGAAAAGCCAAGGCGGTGACTGATCACTTCGAGCGCATTCGAAACGGCGGCGACGGGCGCGTGCTTGGAAATGGAAAGAAGAAAGGCGAAGAAGAAGAGGCGCGCTGGATGCGCGAGGCACTTGAGGCGAGCGCGCGAGAATTGGAAGCGCGCGCTAGTGACGGGGGCGTTCTCGGCATCGGGAGTCCCCAATCGGGAGTCCCCAATCGGGAAGAAATCGCTGAAGACGATGAATCCGAGGCGTGGACCATGCGCGTTCGCGACCCTAACGATGGAGGCGCTGTGAAAGACTTTACATTGCCGAATGCGGGCAAGACGACGGTGAGCGCGATGCGCGCGCGCATTTCTTCAAGGATTGGCGCGAGTATTGATGCCTTCGTCGTTCGGTGCGGTTTCCCGCCGCGCGCGCTCACCGACCGTGATCTCTGCACGCCAATCGCGCTGCTTGGGATTCAAGCGAATGATTTGATCAATCTTCAGGCGGAGAACGCTCCGGATATGCATCAAGCCGACGCGACGATCGTGACGACCACGGCGAAACCAAAGTTGACGAAAGCAGCTCGCGCGAAGGCGTTGGATACGTCTGTTTTGGATGCCAAGGTGCAGAGACGGCTCAAAACCGTACTCAAGCAATCCGAGACGAGTACGGAGATGATGTTACAAGATCCAGACGAGGATCCTCGAGGCGCTGGCGCCGGTGGTGGCGCCGCCGGCGCGATGTCCATCGATCTCCTTCGCGCCGCCGAGGGCGGTAAGCGCGCCGCGAACGACGCTTCGATTCGTTCGCTTCAGACAGCTTTCCAAGCCATGGTGGAGGAACGCGCTAAGGAGTCCGAAGGTAACATGAAATGTGGTGCCGCGCGTTCCGGTGCCGTCGAATACTCGACGCTCGCCGACGGTCGATTGGTGGTAAAATACGAAGCCGTCGACATCTCCACCGGACGTCGCCAGAAGAAAACTGACTGCGTTCAGGACATCCCGGCCGCCATGCTCCCCATCGTTCTCGCCCTCGTCGCCGCCGACGCCGACACCAACGCCGCCGCGCGCGCCAATCTCTCTCCTCCCTCCATGGCCGTCGCCTCCCCTCGCGTGTTTTGGGCCGTCGTCCGCCACGGCGGCGTCGGACCGCATCTCTCGTTTCCGGACGCTTTGGAGAAAATCGCGCCGAAGCTCAAATTCGATTGGCACGCCATCGACGCCCGCGAGCGTCGCGCCAATCCACGATACGCCGATTACGACACGTCTCATTAGCTTTTAATCCCATCGACCGACCCACCGCCGACGGCGCCAACCGCCCGGCGTCACAATTCGCCCTGAACGCATGCCCGACCCCATCCGCACCGCGCGCGTCGCGAGCGGCTCGGACGCCGACGCCGCGCCCGATGGCGTCAACGCCGACGCGAGCGCGTCGCTCGAGCGCGCGCTCGCGCTCGAGCGCGCGAAAACGACGACGCTCGAGGAAGAATTACGACGCGTGCGCTCGAGCGCGGAAAAACTCGCGCAGACGGTCGAAGCGGAGGAGGAGTTCCTCGTGCGCACGCTGAATAAAAAGCTCGACGCTCTCACGCACGAGAACGCGACGCTGACGCACGCGATGCGGACGCAACGCGTGGACGACGCGCTGGAACGGCGCCTGCGAACGCTGCAAGAGGAAAAGGTGCAGATGGAAAACGCGTTGGAACGCGAACAAGAGTGCATGATGCACCGCCTGACGTCGGTGTTGGAAAATTTGGGACGGGAGAATCAAAGCGTGAGCAAAGAACGGGATCGGTTGAGCTTTGAGACGGCGCGATTGAAGGAGGAGAAGGTGCGAATGGAAAACGCGTTGGAGAGCGAGGAGGAACACATCGTGAACTTGCTGCAAGGACAGATATCGCTGCTGCTGAAGAGGAACAGGGCGCTGGAGAGACAGGTGAGAGCGCTGGGGGGGATGGTGAGCGATAGCGATTACGTCAGCGACGATCCCGTGATGTCGCCCAAACGCGCGTCCGGGCAATTCGCCTTCGGGTCGGCGAGAGACGCGTTCGCGAATCGTAAGACGCGCCCCGCGGGGTCGTCCGTGCCGACGTCGCCTTTCGAGAGCGATCGTTCCATGAGTCCGTCGCGTCGAGGCGTCGAAGCGCGTCGAACGTCGAACGCGTCGGCGAGATCGATAAGTTCCGAGTCGCGCTCGCCTCGAACCAGCGTCGACAGAACCTCGTAGAAACGCCGAAAAGGCGCGAAATTCTCGCAGTTTTGTTTGTATTGTACCATAAATTACACCCAGCGACGATCGCACCTTTCGAACCATCCGAATCGCGCGCGTCATCGCTTCCGAGCCATCGCGAGCGCCGCGAACGGATTCCCGCTCGCGTACTTCGGCGCCGTCGCCTCGCTCGTCTTCGCGCCGTCGCGCTTCTTCGACACCCCCGCGCGCACCGTCGACGCCGCGCGCACCGCGTACGACTCCTTCTTCTTCGCCTTACCCTTATTCTTCTTCTTCCCGCTCTGCAACGCTCGATCCAACGCGCTCGTCGTCGTCGTCGTCGTCGTCTCCGTCTCCGTCGTCTCCGTCGTCTCCGTCGTCGTCGTCTCCGCTCGCGCGTCCGCCCCGTTCGCCTCTCCCCACTCCGCGCGCTCCCGCGCCCGTTCCTTCGCCCGGCGCTTACACCGTTTCATCCATCGCATCCCCTGCGCCTGCGGCGCCTTCGCCTTCATCCCGTCCTTCGTCCTCGCGTTCGCCGTCGCCGTCGCTCGCCGTCGCTCACGCCGCGTTCGCCCTGAGACACCGCTCGAGGTGCCACGCGAACCTTCGCGCGCCGAGCCCCCGTCCGCACTTCGGGCACGTCACCGTCACCGTCGCCCGCCCCCCCTCGCGCTCCTGCGCCTCGCGCGCGTCCTCGCGCCGTCGCTTCGTCGCCTCGCGCGTCGCCTCGCGCGTCGCCTCCACCACCTCCTCCGCGCCCGCGTCGTCGTCCACGACGCGCGCCGCGGCGTCGAGCGCGTCGCGAACGATCGTCCCTTGTCGTTCGTACCGCGCGACGAGCTCGGCGATGGTTCGCTCGCGCGGCCGCGTCGGCATCGGCGCGCAGTGCGGTCGATGATTCATTCGCGCGTCCGCGCGCGACGACGCGACAGCGCGACGCGCGCGATGGCGCGATCGATGGCGCGATCGATCGCGCGCGCGTCGACGCCCCGCGTACCGCGTCGTCGCGTCCGCGCGCGCGCGTCGAAGAGCTCGAAGGGTGGGCGGTTTCCACCGACGGCGATCGTCGACGCGCGCCACGACGAGTTCGCGCGCGCGCGCGACCGCGAACGAATGAACGACCGCGAACGCGCGTGCGACGACGGCGTGGAGGCGATCTGGGCGCTGTCGTCGCGCGAGGGCGCGGCGGCGTGCGCGAGGCTGTGGGCGAGGGACGACGCGGGCGGGACGACGACGAAGCGCGAGACGACGACGACGACGACGCCGAGGATCGTGCTGACGCACAAGAACGAGAATCTGTACAACGCGTACGCGTGCGAGATGGCGGCGGTGACGAGGCCGGCGGCGCGGGCGATGGAGGTGGGGATGTTCGCGGCGGCGAACGGCGGCGACGGGACGACGCGGGCGTGCGCGGGGACGCGGGCGGAGATCATGCCGTTGGCGTGCGCGGCGAGCGCGGAGGAGCTGCTGGAGACGGTCGAGGGAATGAGAGTGCGCGTGGAGACGCGCGCGGTGGCGTTTTATCACGACTGCGTGGCGAGGAACGCGAGGAGGATGTCGAGCGACGAGGTGTCGAGGCGATTTCGCGGCGTCGTGGCGCGATGGAGCGCGCGCGGGCTCGACGATTCGCGAGACGAGCGGTCGAACGCGATGCGATTCGCGGTGGTGGAGGGTTTGGGGGGGTACGTGTTCGGTTTGGTGACGTACGCGCCGTCGCCGTCGAGCCTGAGCGCGCGCGCGGTGGATTGGGCGAGAAAGCCGCGGCATTTCAGCGCGGGGACGCGCGCGGAAATCGCGCTCGCGTGCGTCAACGTCGCCTCAGCGCACGACCCGCGCGCGTTCGACGCTCGAAGCGGTGACAGCGTCATCGTCGATCCGTGTTGTGGGTCGGGAACGATGCTCCACGCGGCGTGGACGCGTGGGTTCGCCGCGGCGGGCGGCGACGTGTCGCCGGGCGCCGTCGTCATGGCCAAGCAAAATCTCAGCCACTTTGTCGCGCGCGCGCCCGAGTCATCGGCGATGCCGAACGTGATCGAGCGCGACGCTTTGGTTCCTGGTGCTTTTGACGATGCGTACGGGTGCAAAGGTAAGCGCGTGCGCGCGCTCGTCGCGAATTTACCGTTCGGTCGCCGCGTCGCGCTCGGCGGCGGCGACGGCGACGGGAGAAGCGCGCCGGGCGCGAGCGCGTCCGAGTACGCGCCCGCGCTTGAAAAGTTTCGCGACGTCGCCGAGAGGCACGTCTTCATCAGCGGTGTTCCCATCGCGCACGAAATGCGCGCTTTGGGGTACGAGAACGTCACCGAGGTGAGCTTGTGCAGATTCGGTAAATCGTTCATGACGACGGCGCTCGGATCGACGGCGACGGCGCCGCTCGAGCCGAGCGTCGCGTTCACCGTCGAAGACGCGCTCGCGAACGCCGCGGGCAAGAGCGAGAAGCAATGGGAAAAGAAGTCGAAGAAGAAGTCCAACGTCGAACTATCGGAACGGTTTAGTAACCCGGACGCCTTGCGCGTGGCCGTGGACGTCTCGTACGAGCAAGATTCCACGCGAGCGAGACGCAGCGTGGCGAAGCAGCTCTGCGAGTGCGTCGGCATCGCGCACCGCGAAGACGCACTCGCGATGACGTATTGTGACTTCAGCGGTCCCATCGCGGAAGAGTCGCGAGAGTTTTTCTTCAGCGATCGATGGTCTTCGGTGAAGATGGACCCGCGAAGCGTTGAGGAGGCGTTCGACGCGCGCGACGTCGTGTACATGTCGCCGGACGCTTCCGAGGTTTTGGATGAAGTGGACGCGAGTAAGGTGTACGTGGTCGGAGGCATCGTCGATTTAGCGACGCGAGGGATGCGGACGAGCCTGACGCGAGCGAACGCGAGTTCGTTTCGATGCGCGCGATTACCCATTCGCGAACACAGGCCCGAGCAAACGCACACCGTCCTCAACATCGACGCCGTGGTGAAAATTCTTTGTGGACGGCATCGTGGAGAGTCGTGGGACGACGTTTTCGATCGCGAGCTCCCGAAGCGACAGGCGGCGGAGAGACCGAAGCGCGAGCGCCGCGAACGACTCGCGTAAACGTAGCACGTACAGTAGCGTTTAGCTTAGCATCATTTTGTCGCCGTCTCTAATTCACACTAGTAGTCTAATCTAATCATTTCGTGTCCTTCGCGCGCGCCAGAAATGTCTGCAGCGAGTGCAATCTCGCGTCGATTTCATCGAGCATTTCGTCCCCGGCGTCGACGAAGGAGCGTCGCGGCGGCGACGCGCCGACGCGGCGGCCGACGACCGGCGCCGCCGCGATCGCCGCGCCACCTCGCGTGCGCTGTATCGACTTCAACGTCGCCCCGAGATCGCGCACTTTAACCTTCAATTTCGTTTCGTTCTCGCGCAACGCTTCGTTTTCCGCCTCGAGCTCGACGATTTTCGCCTTCGTCTTCGCCTCCGCCGCCTGCGCCTTCAACGCCGCCCTGGTCTGCGCCTTCGCTCGTCGCTCCAACGCGCGCCGCATCTCATCGCGCTCCCGCGTCGTGGCCCTCAACGCATCCCTCAGCCGCGCCGCCGCGTCCTCGTTCGCTTTCGTCTCGTCCCTCCCCGACCGCGCCGCCGCCGCCGCGATTCGCGCGTCGACGCGGTCCAGCGGCAACGGCACGCGCGTCCGCGTCCCATCCTCCGCGATCTCCGTCGCGATCAACACGTACCGCGTCTCGACGCCATCGTCGTCGTCCGCGTCTTGCCCGTCCCGCAACCGCCGCAGCGTCTTTTCGCTCATCGCGTCCGCCGCGCTCGCGTCGTCGCCGCCGTCCATCCCTCGTCGCAGCGCCCGCGCCAACCGCCCCACCGCCTCCGCCTCCGCCTCCGACCGCGCGCGACGCTCGCCGTCGACGATTCGAAGTCGATCGAAAGTCGCCGCGCGCGCGCGGTTCGCGACGCGCTCGATCCACGCGCCGTCGAACGCGCCCGCGTACCGCGTCGTCGTCGCGCGCGCGCGGTCGGTGCGACGCAGCGCGACGTCGAGCGCGCGCGCCTCGGCGTCGTGCCGCACGCGCGCGTCGAAGACGAGACCGCGTCGCTCGAACCGGTGCGTCGTCGTCGTCGTCGCGCCGTCGCCCATCGACGCCGCCGCGTCGCGCGCGCGAGTGACGATTCGAATCATCGCGCCCGCGGAGTGAAGTCGTAAAAATTCGTATTCATGGAAATTATTATCAAAATTCGTCGTTCGCGATGATCTCGGGAACGACCGCTTCGGTGGTGTTGTGCCGTCGTTTACACCACCGCGCCGTACGGCGGGTGTCGACGGGCGACAAAGGAGAGTGGAGATTTTTCCTTGTCCTCGACGCGCGGCGCGCGACGGAAAACGCCGACGACGACGGCGAAGACGGCGACGAGGCAGCACCCCGCGAGAACCCACGTGCCGGGCATCGATGTGATTGGAACGTGAAATGCACTCGTTGGCACATCGCCCGTTTCCTCAGTCGACCGTTTCTTCGCGCCTAGACCGAAGCGCGCGAGGGACAGCTTTTGAGAAGACGCGCAGTTCGCGTCCATGACGAAGGTAAACGGCGCGGCGGCGTTCCCGGCTTCGTCACGAACACCGCTCACTTCGACGGCGTACTGACCCACTTCAGTGTTAGGAAATCCAACCATCCACTTGAAGCCAACCTCGTTATTGGAGCATTGGAAGTCAAAGCCTGACTTGATTGCGGCTTCGCTCACGGCTTGATTGACGCTTTGCCCGTCGTCTCCGCAGGATGCGCGTTTCTTCGTGATGGCAACTTTTTGATCCGAGCAGTCGATCGCTTCGGGGAACTCGACAGTGTAAAATCGCTTGAACGAAGGATACGACCTGCCGGGAATCGGCGTCTTGGTGTCCACTCTGAGCGTGAGGATTTGATCAGAGACGTACTCGTGAACGGTGCTGTCCGCCAAGGCGCTGATCGGACGACTTTCCGTGCCAAAGCAAAAGTTCTTCAATCTCAACTCGTAAATGTTATCCTTAAAGCCACTGAGAAGCTTTTCGTACTGGTTATTGACGTCCCAGTCAAAAGTGCAACCACCGAGACGTGACCCGTCGCATAACAGGTTTTTCTTGTAACTGAACTTTGGATCGCTGTCTTCAGACTTTGCCGTGATCCATTCGCCGCCGCTCGCGGGACGATATTGCAACCGAACGAATCGAAGATTCGGGTTGATAGCTCGGACGTCATCCGAAGAGCCAGGCCATAACAAAGCTCCGTCCGGATTGAAGACGGTCAACTTGAGTGGCTTGGGCGTGGCAGATGAGACGCTCGAGAACAAGTAATCCGCCACTGTGGAACCGTCGAAGGCGACTTTCGGACACTTTTGATTCCACGTCATCAATCCTAGCGGAAGAGTGTTCGTGCTGATCGGTTCTCGACCGAACTTTGACATTAGGCTGATTTCGTGTTCGCATAAACTCATGACGACGACGGCGACGTGCTCCAGTCGAAGACTCGACGGGCTCGCAGCCGTCACGGTAAGCGCGAAAGACGTCTCAAGTACCTTCTTCTGAACTTTCAAATCTTCACCGTCCACAAATTTTAGAGGTAATACGTCGCCAAAGTATACTTCCTCTCCACCCATACTGAACTCGATGTTCTGCAAGTCTTCAAACGTTGGTGGAGCTCTCCGCGAGGCTTGTACAACCACCGCTGCGACGTCCACTGCTGTCGCCGAGTGTTCTTCCACGGCCACTCGCGCGTTTTCTTTCATTGTTTTGATGACGTCGGCATCTTTCCCGATAGCGAGCGACGCGATCGAATTATCGACGGCTTTCAAAACGTCCAACCCTGTCACGTCTTCCTTGGCCAGCGTTTCGTACATGTCCTGAATCACTTTGTGGACCGACATCACGAGACCGTCAACAATGCGCATTCCGAGCGGAAACGTTTCCTTGTACGGCGACTCGTTGGTCAATTTCAAGTGTAACAAAGCACTTTCATCAGGATTCAGATTTTCGTTAAACGAAGTTTCTTTGGATAAGGAAAAGCCCGCCTGTCGAAACATCGTCAAAGGTTCACCGGGACACGAGCTTCTGCCACCCTTTGTGATGAACACCGGCGTACCAAAGCGCACGTCTTCTCCAACCTGCACGACAAACTTATCTCCGAGTTGAGCGTCACCTAGACTGTACAACGTTTTCAGAGAGGCGTGTCTGTTCCAAGCGAACGTTCGATCTTCAGCGAATGACTTTTTGAAGGTATAGACAGCCTCATCGTCCACCCCGCCGAGCGCCATGGCAAGTTGAACGGTCGAGCCGAGCAAGCCTCCGAGTTCGAGTTTGTATTTGTTGGACTGCTTTGCTGACAGTTGAACACCGAGGCTGGTGTGAAGATCTGCAATCTTTTCATTCGAAGAAAATGAATAATCTGCGGTGTGACCACCGCCGCCGAACGTCAATAATAACGTCCCCTTGTCGGGTACACCGTCTGTAGCGTTCACGTTCGTCGTCACATTCATACCCGTAGCAGCTTGTCCACCCGTGAAGGACGCCACGACCCTCCGCGACACATCAGGTGCGTCATTTGTGTTCCAAAGTAAGTAGTCTTCGCCGAAAGATGTGTTGCTCATCGACAGCGTTTCGACTCTGATATCATCGCGATTGCACTCTCTCCCGGCACAACTTTTAAATTGTCGCAACAAATCGTTCGTCGCCGAACTGAACATCCCCCACGTATAGGCTCCTCGCATCCCGTCTTCATCTTTGGCTTGGTCTTCTTTTGTGAGCACTCCAGAATCATCGTCGAAGAAGTTTTCTTCAAATGCCGGTATGCCATCCTCGTAATACTTGCGTGGATAGGCGGCATACTTGTAGCCCATCTGATCCATCGCCGGGCCAGCTGCGACTGCGCCCGCTACCGCCGCGCTGAGCAAGATGGCGCCCGCAACTTGTCCGGCTGTGGTCTTGGCCGCCTTTGTGGCCATGTTCTTGGCCGCCGTGAGCTTTTGGGCGGATCTCGTGACGAATCCCGGCGGTGGTTTCTTTGCAAGACTTTTCCATTTAGAGGCCGCCTTTAATAGCCTTTGCTTAGCAGCATACGATTTACTTATCTTAGCAGCAGCGGCGGCAGCCGCCTTGCGACGGGCGGCGAGTTTCTTCGACGCGTCTAAATTCGTCGTCACCGTGTCGATGATGCCTCCGGTATTGACAATGGCATCCAAGGAGGCAAAAGCGGCGATTCTCGCGTCAGAATCCGTCCGAGGTGTAATCCCACGGATTCTACTGTACGTAGCTGTGTCGCCTTCACCATACTCCCAGTACCGCGAATCAAGCATCCAATCCACGCCACCAATTACTCTCGGGTCGTCAAAAAACGGTGGTGGGCCGATACCGTTGAAAGGCATCATGAAGAAACTTGAATCCCAAGCACTGCCGACCTCTTCGATAATATCCTTAATCGGTCTGGCGTACGCCTTCTTGAATTGTTCCACCTGGACTTTGTAGTTCGTGTGCATAAAACCACCATCAGACGCCGGTTTTGTGATTCTCTCGATGGCTTCGTAAAACTTCGTCTTCACACCACCCTCATCGATGGTGAACACTTTCGGAGAAGACCATTCAAGTGTTCGACGCCAAAGGTCAATCTTGTTGTCGAGATATTGCATCCAAGCTTCGATTTGATCCTCTTTCGTGCACTTGGTCATTTCTTTACTCGTCGCGCCGGAAGCGCAGTCATAAAACATTTCCGACCCGTCTGCTTCGATGCCACCTTCCTGCACCAACGTTCGCAAGTAGTACAGATTAGGCATGACTTGTGTCTCGATCGACGCGACGCTCATGATGTACGACGTCGGCTTTCGCGGTAACCACGTGATTTCGCCATACACGTACAAGCAAGGCTTTTTGAGTGTTCGAACATCGTTTACGACATCCAAGATGTCCGATATTTTGTACACGAGCTCGATACCACCGCCGAGAATGACATCGCCTGCTCTCCCAGGAGTACCTGCGTCCTTGCTCGAACGAATCGTTCGTTCTGTCGTGGTTTCGAGACTCCACCCCTTGTCTTCTTTGCTCGTTATACGCATCGTTGGACCATCCGTTTTAGTTTTGAACTCGCCTTTTGACGAGATCAAATGCAGGTCCGTCGACAAAGAACCTTCGGCGATCCATCCGGCGTTGAAACCAACATCGACGGACTTATCGATTTCGGGAAGTTGTTTCTTCGACGCCCCACCTTTGCCCTCGCTCGCCATACGTTTCCCAACCAAGTCAAACTGAAGTCCAATTTGAGAGCCCGTCGATAATTCCGCGTACGAGAGACCACCGGGTGGATCGTGCACGACGGTGTAGACCAAACCCTCCAAAGGCACAGTCGCCCAGTAGACATCGTCACTGTCCGGTCCGAAGAGCCCTTCTCCTCGAGGTTTCGAGCCCAGAGGTATGAGCTCACGCTTTGCGTACGCGGTGACGAGTTTGTACGTATCGAAGCGCTTGATGGTGAATTCCACAGTTCGTCGATGATTACCGGCGAGATTAGGCGTACCAGCGACGACCTCCACGCTGGTATCACCGTCTGTATTCCAAATGACGAGTTCGGACGCAGGCTCGATCGTCGTGTCAAAATCACACAGTGGTCCGCCGCCTCGGTTTGGATGGCACTCATTGTCGTCTTCATCGGTGACCGACTGTCTGAAACTGAGCAGAGTGCTGCCCGTCTGAGCTTCCTTGTTAGGTAACGCTTCAAAGCATTTTGAAAGCACAGGCTCGCCGTCGACTTGATCAAGATGCAATTCGAACACTTTCGCTTGGAGAAGAATCTGACCGCTCACGCTGCCCAAATCTTCGGAAGTCGTAGTTCCGAGGAAATGTTGAATCGTGAGATTACCGTCCGCTTCGTTTGGATCGTAACAGACTTCCAATGGATCTCGTATTTTGGGAATGTCCACGATCTCAACGCAAATGTAGCCGTGATACTTGTACCGAATTGTCACCAAATCGTAGTCGTCGCGCATGGCCGCCATTCGTTCATGGGCGTTTCGTGATCGAAAGAAAGCCACCATCGAGCCAGGCTCCGTACCACATCCGTCCGCCCACGGCTCATTCTCAATCAACGGTTGGATGCCATTCACGTCAGGCCCCGACACGAGCTTGATCGAGTAATCCATGGCGGCGAACGGCCAAAATTTAGCGTCCTCACTCATCCCGGTGTTTGCGACATTCCACCCTTCAACTTCTTCGCTCTTCACAAACTTTGGAGCGTGGCATCCATTGATCGGCGTGATCTTAAACACAGCACCGCTGTATCGCCGTTCACACTCTCCGTGGTATAGTCCAAGGTCGATGACACCTCGCGTGACGTCGGTGAAAAATACAAAGTTGCCATCTTGAACGTTTGGAAGCGTCTTGACCACGCTGCGTCCTTTGCATGTGTGCACGTCTTCGACAGCGTTCTCTATGGTTTTGCCAGCGTAGCATATCGTGTGATTCTTGTATTTTGGGCGTATGTTGAACGTTTTCCCACGAGTGAGAGCAAACTTGAAGAAGCCTCGCTCATCCGTATGGTATTCCTCAACTTCTCCTTCGGGTTCGAATACTTCAATAGTCGCCTTGAAGAGTCCGCAGTCGTTGGATTGTTCGACGAGATCCCTGGGGAACAGTACGGCACCGTTTACGATAACTGTCGTGTCATCCGTAAAGTCTTTCTCTTCGACGCGTTTATGCTTGACTGATAAAGTGACCCTATCCAACGCCACTTGATCTGAAAATACCTGTTCGACGATTTCCTCGTCACTCGGCGCCTCGGGCAACGCACCCCGCGGCACGGGAGGCTTGTTAAAGCTGTGCAAGATATCCGGAAGCCGCTTTTGGGCTTGAACGCGCAGACGAAAGTTATCTCGAGTCATTCGATGCATCATATCCAATGCTTTCGTCTCGTTCGACGTATGCACCGCGACGGACGTGGTGTCGAGTATGAGGTAATTCGTGCCGTTCTTGTGCGCGAGCACGGGTATGACGTACGTGCTGTCCACCGCGCCGACGTCGATTGCTGGAACCTCGATTTTACTCAGATTTCTGCACTCGAAACGGTGTTGCTCGTCTCGCAATGTCTCGTAAAATTTTGTCCATTGAGCGTTTCCGAACGGCAGAGTGGCGGAGCGACTTCTCACAATCATCAAATTTTCACACGATTCGCCGCCTTCTAGCACGTGGCCCGTGCGCGGGCCGCTATTTGCAGCGTCGTCAGACGTCTGAAACATGCTGAAATCGTACATGTACTGGGCATCTTGAAGTGGGAACACGATGATTGGCTCCACGACCAACTGTTGCGCCTCGATACGGTTCACAACGTCCTTAAATTCAGTCGCGTCGAGCACGCCGTCTTCATCCCGATCGAGTTTCGCCCATACATCGTCCGTAATGATGACGTGGCCACCTTCGGACGATATTGTGATAGCTTCAATGTAGTCGACCAACTCGCTCCGCATCACATTACCCGATCCGTCGAAATCAACGTCCTCGAGTTCGTGATTCGGCGGAGGCGGCGAAGGCGGAGGGGGCGGAGGCGGCGAAGGCGGAGGGGACGGAGGCGGCGAAGGTGGAGGTGAGGGCGGAGGTGACGAGACTCTCCTAGTCCAGCGCACATCCTCCAGCGACGCGCCTTGTTCGTGTAGGCTCACATCAACGTGAAGTGGATACGTCACCGTCTGATCGCTCGTCATGAGCTTCAAACCGTCCACGAAATACTCCACCTTGCCGGCATCGTTGAGCGCGATCTGAACGACGGCGCTCTCACTATACGCCTTTGCAGCATTCCCAAAAGCTTTGCCTCTCTCATAGACTCGTACATAACTCACCGAGTTCCACGGAAAACAGTAAATTGCGAAATCAAGACTTTGGTAAGAGGTGGAATCCGCAGTCGACTGTGAATTCATCGCAATCATCCTGTGTTGGCTCGTCGACTCTTTGCACACGGCGGAGACGCCTCGAACGGTATCGGATGCTCCACGAATGGCGCGTTTACTCACAGCACCCGCCGTCCATCCTGACCCTGTTAGCGTCCTTACGACATGCCCTTTTCGATTTGATTCGACGCCCTTCAAAAGCACCCACTCGATGAATTCCTCCACCTCGGCGGCGCCTGGTGGCGGGGGTGGCGGCGGGGGTGGCGGACAGTGTTGGGAATAACAGTTTTCGGTTACCTTGTACCCGTTCTTGTGACTACACGATTGGCCGCCGTGTGCCGCTGCTGTGTGTATTGTGAACGTCTTTTGTCTCTTGCCCCAACCACACTTCGCACTACACGTCGACCACGATCCAAACCTGCCATCACAATTCACTGGACACGGTTTCGGCGGACAGTACCCCCAGCCCTTTTGCCCGTTTTTGTACGAGCAACTCAGACCGCCATGCCTAGGATATCTCGAGATTCTGTAGTACCTCCATCTGTAACGTCGGCCGCTCGTGCAAGTTGGAGTACACTCATTCGACCACTTGTCCCAATAACCGTAGCAGTTTACTGGTTGAGGTAACGGATTGCAATACTCCCAGCGTTTGCGTCTGTCCGTCGTGTAGCACCAGATCGTGGGTTCGCCGTCAGGATTTCTGCAGTAGTTGTTCCCGCGCCCGCACGAGCCCTTGGCGCAGTTTCGTCTCGAGTGCCTGTGGGGCGACTGCGAATCCCACTGCTGACACGTGCGACCGCTCCTCGTCCTCGTCTGGCACCCTCGATACCCTTCGTGTCTCCACCCTCGGAGCGTCTCGTCGCATCCCCAGCCGAGCGCGGCCGTCGTGTTGTTCCCCGCCGTCTCATTTCCGCCATCGTGATGGACATCGTACTCTGTTTGGTCGTTTTGCAAACCGTTTTCAAATTCATCAGCGTTTTCAAACTCGTCGTATCCGAGCTCTTGCATAGCTGCAAATTCGTCCACGTAAACTCCATTCGCCGACGCGTGCGGCGAAGACGTGGTTTCGGTTCGCCTGTCGTTTCGAAGCATTCCAAGCTCGGAGGTTTCGAAATTCTCTCGAAGAATGAGCAACACGTTGTGCGCCTGACTCTTCGGGACCGGGTACTGTCCTTGAGCGTTCCTCTTTGAGTCAATCAAGACTTCCGTAGTTTCAGGGAAAATTTCCTCCTTGTAAGCCCCGATGTGCAGCGTCGCTTTCACCGGAAGCTTGCCTGAGGTGTCTTTGAGATCCATCGCGTATTCGCCGTCATCGTCGGTGACCGCGGTGTACTTGCATTTCGTCTTGCGACCGTTGACTTTGATTTCCGTCACTTGAGCCTTCGTCAGGGCTTTCACGGTGACGTACTGTCCGTGAAACGAATTCACGTCGGTGCCTTTACACGTGTACGTCAAACACGCGTGTGGTAACGGATCCGGATCGCAATACTCCCAGCGTTTGTATCTGTCCGTCGTGTAGCACCAGATCGTGGGTGCGCCGTCAGGATTTCTGCAGTAGTTGTTCCCGCACGAGCCCTTGGCGCAATTTCGGTTCGAGTGCCCGTGGGGCGACTGCGAATCCCACTGCTGACACGTGCGGCCGCTCCTCGTCTTCGTCTGGCACCCTCGATACCCTATGCCTCCCTGGCCTCGGAGCGTCTCGTCGCACACGTCCCTCACCGAGTCCATCAAACAATCGTGTCCAAAGTAAGTACTTTTACCCGGGTCGTAATCTTGGACGTGCGCGCTGAACATCGACGTCGCCGATGATTCCAGACGTTTATGGCACACCTCCACAGTCGACACGGATGCCCAACTGCCGAGATTGATTCGTATGTGCTCGTTAGCGTCGACGTTGCTGCTTTTGCCCGCATCATCGCCATCCGTGACGACGTATGACGTAGACGTTTGAGCTCTGTTTGAATGCGTCACACTTTTGAAAGCGGCGAGATTCTCATACTCAACGTCAGCTTGAAAATCTTCAGTCGCCGGCGTGCGCGTCACGAATGTGTCGAATTCTGCACACATTCGCACGTTTCGAACTCCCTCAGTGGACGCGCCGGCCAGCACGCGTCCCTCGATCTGCGACATCCAAGGCGTGCGGAAAGTGAGCTGGGGAGACAACAAGTACGTTATCTCATTTGCGTCGTCTGAATCCGGATTCTTCGTCGTGATGCGATACAGCCATTCGGAGTAGGGCGTGTACGAGGCATCCCTATCTATGTATGTGATGGAGCTGAACTTTGCGGCGCAGCCCTTCAACCCGCCTTCAATCAGAACGACGGTATCAAATTTGGAGTCAAAGTTACCGTTGACCGCCGGCGCTCTACGCTCGATTTCAAACGACTTTTCTTCCCAGGCGGTGTCTCGAAACTCAAAAAAGACTCCAGCGAGATCCATCGATGCGCGTACGTCGATCGCCGTTCCGTCGTAGTACAACGCGCCGGCGCACGCAGGCTGTCCCGTCTTCGCGCCCTTGACTTGCGTGAACACGCAGACGACGCGGCGATGCGAAGGAGTCGCGTGCGCGCGCATTGCGCACAACGTGCCTCGTCCGCAGTCGCGCGCGATGAAAAACATTTCCATGTCCATGACGCCGGCGTACAATCGAACGTCGTCGATGTGCTGCTGACCACCGCCCCTCGACGCTGAGAAGAGCTTGATGTTTGGAAGTTTTGGAAGCGTGTCTTTCGGCCACGAGGGGTGACTCGCAGTCGTCGTCGACGTCGAATCGTCCGGCAATGCGAACAGTTTCAAGCCGGCGTTATGGCTGAGCGTGAAACCCACGAGCACCCACTGACGCATTGGCGCCGAAATTTCTTTCTTTGCGAGATTGCCACCAGTTCCGACAGAATCGTACGACGCGCGCAGCGTACACGCGGATGAAGAACAGTCCATGACCAACGTGAAAGAATTCCTCAGTTGTCCATCCGTACCGCTGAATTCAATCAACGTCGTCGCCGAGCTCTCCGCGACCCTGACCCAAGCTGAAAACGCGACGGCGCCGCCGAGTGAATCGCCGACGTAGTTAAAACCGTCTCCGCGTGCTACGATGCACTGACCACCGGACGCTCCCGAGCACGCGGATATATGCTGACCTGAATACGAAATGTACGGTCTAGCCTTTTCTCCCGAGGCGAGCGGCGCCGCGGAGAAAATGCGATCGCTTCTGACGGTGTCTCCAATCTCGCGCTCGGTGTCAAAGGTGAACTGCGCGACGAGAGACGGTTGCACGTCCCCGATCGCACCCACGACGGGTCGCTTATCGGTAATTTTTGTCAGGGTCCACAGTCCAGCCACCTCGGAGTGATGATCCTTACTGTGCGGCGGCGCTGTGTTTTTCGGCTCGTTGACTTGAAACAAGACGCCGTCCACAAAGACGCACACAGTGTCTCCCGACTTAGGTGGATTTTTAGGTCCGTACCCCCAGTCCACAGCCATCGCTCCGGCGTTTTTCGCGCAATCCTTACGCGTCGTCTCTCGACCAGCCTCGGTCGACGGATACACGACGCTCTTAAAAGATACGGACTGCACGCTTTCAGACGACGCGCACGTGTGCGGCGCGACGATCGCCTCCATGAAGTGGCCGAGCGACAGACGAAGCGGGCGAATCTGGTTCCACACTTTCAAGATGTACCCGTCTCCACCTTGTTCGCGAATCGCGCGGTCGAGCTCGTCGTAATCGAGTACGCCGTCGGTTGGATCGGTGTCGTACTTGCGAAAGATCGATTCCCGCACGTCGTGAAGTTTGTCGCACGGCGCGCGGACGAAATCATCCGCCGACAACAGGACGTACTTGGTGAGTTCAGAGTTTTCCACGCCGCTGTCCGACGACGCCGAAGGTAAAATCGATTCGCAACCGCGCTCGATGGAGAAAGTGTGCGTCCCTGTCGTGCGCGACAGCTCTTGCTTCGTGATGTAGTGATTCAAGACGGCCACGTACTCGATCACGTACGTTCCCGGATCGAGCGCGCCCGTGTCCGTGGTCAATCCCAGTAACTGGGATGGGTGCGTCGTGTCGTCTCGAAAATCGTCCCAGCGCTTGCAAGGGAGATATGCGCCGTAGGATGAACACGAAACGCCGTCTTTTCTGACCGTCGCGAAGATTTTAACCATCCATCGCCTCGACCAAGCTGACGTTAGACAATCGCCGCCGCACGCCACGGAGTGTTTCACCGAGAGACCGAAATCAACAGTGTTTGACGCCACGCGCGTCAACGGATTACCGATGGAAACCGTCGGAGCGGCGCACGAGGTGGTACAATCTGCATAGTGTTTGGCCCCGTTGCTATAACTGCACGAGCGGCCGCCGTGCTGTGCGTTTCTGGTCACCGTGTATGTCTTGTATTTGCGTCCGCTCCCGCACAAGGCGTCGCACGACGTGTACGAACCCCAACGTCCCGCACAATGTACCGGTTGAGGTAACGGATCGCAATACTCCCAGCGTACGTTTCTGTTCGTCGTGTAGCACCAGATCGTGGGTTCGCCGTCAGGATTTCTGCAGTAGTTGTTCCCGCGCCCGCACGAGCCCTTGGCGCAGTTTCGTCTCGAGTGCCCGTGGGGCGACTGCGAATCCCACTGCTGACACGTGCGACCGTTCCTCGTCCTCGTCTGGCACCCTCGATACCCTTCGTCTCTCCACCCTCGGAGCGTCTCGTCGCATCCCCAGCCGAGCGCGGCCGTCGCGTCGTTCCCCGCCGTCTCGTTCGCGCCGCGGCTCGCGTCCGCCGCGTCGTCGACGACGCCGCCGACATCGCCTTCGCCCTCCGCATCGCGGTGCGCGCCCGCGCCGCGCGCCGACAACGCCGACGTCACCGTCGCCGTCGCCATCAACGCCGCGCCGACGACCACGGCGTCGACGCATCGCCATCGCCGCATCGTCCCGTGCCCTCCTCGACGTTCGCGCCTCGCGTCGCGCGTCTCGCGTCGCGTCGTCGCCCGCGTCGTCGCCCGCGCCTCGCGTCGCGACGTCTCCCGCATCGTCTCCCGCGTCTCTCGCGCGCGTCTCGCGCGCGCGCGTCTCGCGATCGATCGCGCGCCGTCGCGCCGTCGCGGTCGGTCCAACACTATATCGATTTTAGCGTGCAATCGCGCGGCGCTACATGGCGATTCGTCACCCTTCAAAGCGGGTTCTCGCGCGCGCGCGCGCCGTCGCGCCGTCGCGGTCGGTCCAACACTATCGATTTTAGCTCAATCGCGCGGCGCTACATGGCGATTCGTCACCCTTCAAAGCGGGTCCACTGTAGCGCCGCGTGTTCAAAGACGCACGCCCGTCGACGGCGCGATTTCGATCGACCCGTGACTGTTTGCGCATACGACGGCGCGTGCTGACGCGGATCGATCGCCATCCGCGTCAGCATGCCGCGCGCGACGCGCGCGTACGAGCTCTGGGACGTCGCGCGGTCGCTGCGCGCGCGCGTCGACGCGGTGCTCGACGCGGTGCTCGACGCGATCGCGCGACGACGCGCGCGACGCGCGACGACGCGCGACGGCGACGGCGACGGCGCGATGCGCGTGGTGTGCCTCGGCGGCGCGCTGGGACGGGAGATGAGCGCGATGGTGGCGACGGCGTGGACGAGGAGGGGCGCGGGACGACGCGCGGAGGTGGCGTCGTGCGCGGTGACGGCGACGACACGCGCGATGGACGCGGCGACGGAGGAAGAGGCGACGGTGGTGTTCGTGGTGGAGACGGCGGAGGGCGACGAACCGGCGGCGGAGGCGCGGGCGGCGGTGAAGATGATTTTGAGGGAGGCGAAGGCGCGAAACGGCGACGGCGCGGGCGACGCGCGCGGGCGGAGGTACGCGACGGCGATGGTCGGGGATTGCGACATCATCGGCGATCGCGCGGCGTATCGGAGTAATCAGAGCGTGGTCGAGGATTGTAACGCCGTGGGGTTGGCCGTGGACGCGGCTTTGAGACGGTTTGGATGGACGCGCGCGGCGGAGAGTTTGCGCGTGGACAAGTCGAAGGAGGACGACGACGCGTGGCGGCGCGGTCGAAGCGCCGCCGTCGACGCGTGGGTAGCTAAATTGTAGCGCGCGTAGGCGCGGTCGAAGCGCCGCCGTCGACGCGTGGGTAGCTAAATTGTAGCGCGTGTACAGTAGTGATCAAAAACAATAGATGGTCGTCGCGCGTCGAGATCACATCGCGAGTTTGAGCATCGCCGTGAGCTCGGCGTCGTTCAGCGCCACGCAGTTGCCCTTCATGGACGAACTCTGTTTTGACTTCTCCACGACGGAGGCGAAATCGGATTCCTTCAATCCGAGGCTTCCCAATCCCGGTACGCCGCAGTATTCGCACAGATCGACGATCCACGCGATACCGTCTTGCACCGTGGCGTCTGCGTTCCCCGTGATCGCGCGCGCGACTTGCGCGTATCGCTCGAGCGCGCGCGCGGCGAGCGCCGGATCTTCGGCGGCGACGCGCCCCTCCAACGCGGCGATGTTAATCGTCCACGAGTGCGGCAGCAGCGATGCGCAGATCGCGCCGTGCGGCGCGTGTAGTAAACCACCTAGCGTTCCGCTGAACCCGTGTACGGCGCCGAGCTTGGCGTTCGCCAAGGACAAGCCGCCGTAGTACGAGCACAGGCACATTTGCTCGCGCGCGTCGATGTCTGAGCCGTCGTCCACGACGCGGCGAAGCGCGCCAGCGCCGGCGACGATGCCAGCCATGGAAATCGCATCAATCATCGGATTCGGCACGCAACACACGTACGGCTCGATGCACTGCGTGAGCGCGTCCAGTCCAGTGTCCACCGTCACCGCGCGCGGCAGACTCAGCGTCAACATCGGATCTATCACCGCCACCGACGGCAGCATGAATGGATGCCGCATCGACACCTTACGATCACCCGCCTCGAGAACGGAGTTTTTCGCCACCTCTGCCCCCGGTCCAGCTGTGGTGGGAATCGCGATGAACGGTGCCGTGCGCTTCGTCAGCGGCTGCGCGCGTCCGACGACTTCGAGATACTCGTACAAATCCGGATTTTCGCCGGGTCGCCGGTTCGTAATCATCGCCGCCACGCACTTCGCCGTGTCCACCGGAGTCCCACCACCGATCGCGATGACGATTCCACAATCGCTTTCCACCGCCGCTTCCGTCGCGCTGAGCGCGCTCGCCACCGTCGGTTCGCCGCGAGGGCAGTGAAACGTCCGCGTCGTCCCGCCGACGCCGCCCTCCCTCAACAATCGCTCCAGTCGCTCTGAAAACCGCGTCGACTCCCCGGCGACGATGAACACCGGATTCTTTTCCACGTCCACGCCCTCTAACGTCGCGAGCTCGCGCACGAGCGCCGGGACGCGCTCGAGCGCGTCCCTCCCGAAAACCATCCTCGTCGCCGTCTGAAACTCAAACGGCGCCACCGCCGCCGCCGCGCGCGTCATCGCGCCTCTCTCTCGCGTCCGCGATCGCGCGCGACGCGCGCTGTCGCTCGGCGCGATCGAGACCGCGAGCGCGCGCGACATCGACCGGCGACGACGCGCGATGTGGCGTCCCGAAGAGCCGAAAAGCGCGCGCTGTTTTGGGACAAACCTCAAAACGCGACGCGAATGGCCGAAGGGCCGGCGCGCGGCGGCACGCGCGGCGGCCGCGATCAGTTCTCGTGGAACGACGTCAAGGAAAGCGCCGATCGCGAGTTCTACCTGGGGCACAGCGTCAAGGCGACGACGGGGAGGTGGTGCAAAGGCAAAGACGTGTACTGGTACAACAGGGACAAGGAGACGGAGGATGAAAAATCGACCGCGAGCGAGTTCGCGCGCGTGAAAGCGGCGGAGGAGGCGGCGATGCGCGCGGCGTTGGGGTTACCGCCGCTGACGTCGACGAGCGGGGAGGGAAGGAAGGGTAAAGGGTCGAGGCGGAGACGAGACGCGCGGAGCGACGAAGACGAAGACGACGAACGAAGGCGAGGACGGAAAAAGTCGTCGAGAAAGAAGAAACGACGAGGACGTGATTCGAGCGATGATAGTGATTCGAGTTCGGAATCGTCAGATTCGGCGTCGGAGCGTCGACGGCGGCGAAGGAAGAAGGAGAAGCGTCGCGAGCGGCGTCGAAGCCGTAGTAGAAGTCGAAGTCGGGATTTCCACCGCGACGATTCCGAGCGTCGCGATGAGCGACGGTGAACCGCGACGACGCGAACACATTTCGTGCGTTTCGTTCGTTTCCGCGTCGCGCGCGCTTAGCTTGTAATTGCAGTGCTTTCAGTCGTTCTCGTGGTTCGACCGAGTCCGCACTCGTCGCCTCGCCCCTCGCCGCCTCAGGATGGAGGACCTCGCGCCCGACGTGCTCAAGACGCTCGCGGTGGCGATGAGCGAAGACGTGCTCAGTGGAAACTTCGACCTCGCGAAGTCGCAAAAGATCAAATTCGTGTCCTCGATGACTTTCGGTGGCGCGTCGTTGGTCGGTTTGATGTTTCGCTTGGTCGTGAAAGTTTTCGCGCTCGTCATCGTCGTCGCGTGCGGGTTCGCGGCGTTCGCGTACGCGAATCGTGATCGTTTCGTCAACCGTTTCGATGAGTGGGCGCGGAACCGGTGTTTGATGGAGCTTCGGAAGCGAACGACGGCGACGTGCGCGTTGGACGCGTGCCGCGTGCGGATGAACGAGGTGACACTGCGACGTTTGACGATCGGAAACTCGGATGCTGCCGAGTTCACGTCGCCGCATTTGGCGAAGTTTGACGAGATTAAAATTGCGATTGATTTTTTTAGCGCGCTGGGACGGATGCAAGTGGGGAACTTTGTGTTCGGATTTGTCACGACGAAAGTCGACGAAATATTCGTCAGCGGCGGGTCGATCATGCTCGAGGAGCGTGGACGGGCGAAAAATTATAAAATCATGCGCGCGCGCGAAGACGAGAAAGTGGTGGAGGTGAAGGGTGAGGAAAAATCTGAGGCAGAGGCAGCGGCGCCGGCGGCGGATGGGTTTTTCGCGGGTATCTCAAATTCGCTCGAGGCGACGCAAAAGGCCATTGACGCGCAACTGAAAGAGGCGATGAAACTTCCTGGTGCCGCGCTGGGAACGTTGCAAAATGCGGGATCGGACGTCACTAAACGCCTATACGCTTTGGCGGAAATTTTAGACAAGCTGAAGAGAGCCTCCCCTATCGATGACGAGGAAGAAAAGCATTTGAACTCGTTTTCTTTACGGCGAGCGCCGACGGTGTTGAAGGTGAACAATCTCACGTTCTACGACTGGTCGTTGACGATTCATTCCGTCGCTTCGACGCCTTTCCAATTCACGCAGTTTGAAATGAACGATTTCATCGGTCGACCCGGTCAACTGGGTAAAGACGTCGGCATCGGGTTGGTCACGGAAATTCTCAACGATTTTCACAGAAAAATTTTTAGCGGAGTGACGGATGGCGTCGGGAACGTAACGTCGACCATTCTCGGTGCTGGTACGACGATCGTAGGCGGTGTGGCTTCGGGCGTGACGAACGTCGGGTCGACGCTCGTGGGCGGCGTCAGCGACGGCATCGCGTCCATTGGGCAAGTTCGCGACTTGTTGAAATAAACGGTCTACCTATGTGTAATATAATATTGCTAGAACATTCGCTACGCGATTGTGATTACTTGAGAGCGCCTGTATCGATCCCGCGCGCCTTCGCGATTGCCTCCTCAGCGCGAGAGAGGATGACTTTAAAGTCAACCTCAGCGTGTCGGCCCCAGGTGTGATGTCGCGACCACTCCTTGCTCGGGTAAGCCGGAGAATGGAGCTTGTGCAGAACACGCGCAATGGCGCGCGCGGTCATCATCCCCGCTCCGCCAACCTTGCCACCGCTTCTGTGCGCGAGGAGAGTTTTAATGTCGGGCGCCAAGAGCTGCGACTCTTGCTTGACGCACTCGGGCGGCGACGGGAGCATGTCGGAATCTTCGTTCAGGTACTCTGCTAAACACTGGCGCAGGTGCTCGCCTTGGGCTTCTTCGTCCTCCGCGTTAGCGGCTTCATCCATGGCGTTGTACAGTGCGTCTAATTTCCCGACCGAGCACGCTTCAATCTCCGAGCAATGGTCTGCGAGTGCCTTCGCGAGAGGAATGATATCCTTTGGTGGCGCGCGGACGATTTCAAAACCAACTGCTCGATCGGAGAGCGTGTACGTCACGTTATCATTCTTCGACATGGCCTTCAGCTGCGATGCGACATCTTCGAAACCGGTTTGCATGTGCATGCACGCGTCAACAATCTTGAATTTGTACATCGACGCTTTCGGCTTTGGCACGAGCTTCACTATGGCTGCAGCGAGAGGGCAGTCTTTGCCGATTTCTGCCGGCGAACGCCCGTAAAATTGTGCCTCGCACGTCGAACGAATATCCGGCAAGATCCGAATAAGACCTTTGGCGTGTGCGGCGTCGAGTTCGTTCACCGACGAAGGGTCTTTTGAACGAATATCAATGAGACCTTCACCCCATAGATCCAAACACGAAAGCACAGTCTCGATAGCTTCTATGCGCATGTCGAGCTTGATTTCCATCTCACTCGCGGATAACGCACCCACGCACGGTGTCCACTCCGCTTCGTCTTTAGCTTTTTTCATCACGGGGCCGGATTCGAAGACAGATTGCAAAAGTCTCGTGATGGAAGGTCGGTCCACTCCGTCGCTAAATGTCAGCGATCTCGAGCGTAAATAATCCTTTGGATCGAGAAAAGTGACGCACGCCGCGGGAGCTCCGTCGCGTCCCGCGCGCCCCGCTTGTTGGATGTATGCCTCGGGAGATCGCGGCAGGGAGAAATTTATCACCGCGCGTACGTCGGATTTGTCTAAACCCATGCCGAACGCGATTGTGGCGACGACGACGCGTACTCTGCTCATCATGAATTCAGCTTGCGTCTGTCTCCGCTGCGCAGGCTCTTGACCTGCGTGGTACGCTTTCGCCTTGATGCCTTCGTTGTATAGATAACTCGCCACGCGCTCGGAGTCCCGCTGTGTCGCGGTGTAAACGATGATGCTCCCCTCTTGCAACAATTCATCGTGCTTCAACATGTGACACAGAGTCCTTTCGCGCGCCACGTCGGGCACGCGCATGACGGACAAAATTAAATTGTCTCTCACTCGAACATTTCGCATGACGCCTTCGCTGGGGATACCCAACTGCTTGATCAATGACACTTCGGTTTTCTTCGTCGCCGTCGCGGTGAGCGCGAGCGTGGTCTGCGCTCGAACTCGATCGTTCAAGATGCGGCCCAATCGATGATATGCCGGTCGAAAGTTGTGCGACCATTCGCTCACGCAATGCGCTTCATCGATACACGCCAGTGAAACGCCGCCGGGTACGTTCTGCAAATCATTCACGAAGTGTTCATTCAGCAGTCTTTCGGGAGATACGAATAGCACTTTAAGTTCTCCCGCGCGCAAGCGAGTGAGCGTCTCCCACATGTCCCTCCGATCCATGTCGCTTCGCAAAGCTCCGCCGGGAAGCGACGGAGGTAAAGAATCCATTTGATCCGCCATGAGCGCGAGCAAAGGCGAGATGACGATGGTGAGCCCGGGCAACAGTAACGCGGGAAGCTGGTACGTAAGACTCTTCCCCGCACCCGTAGGCAAAAGCGCCAACGTGTTTTCTCCGCGCAACACGCGTTGAACGATTTCGAGTTGTCCAGGACGAAACTGTTCGTGACCGAATCCTCGATTGAGAACTTCCGTGAGATTCGCTTCGCTAGGATCGCTCTTCGCTCGCAAAACCGCGGCTTGCATCTCTGGTCCTACTTCTAACTTTGCTCGCCGCTCGGCTTCGGCTCTGGCGCTCTCCGCCGCCGCCGCCGTGATGTACTCTCGCGCGATGCCGTCTGCGACTTCTCGCGCTCGCAAAGCCTTCTTCGCCGGCGTCAATTTCTCGTCTTCCGTCGCGTTCGCGCATTCAGGGGGAGGCTCGAGTGGATACTCTCCCGAAGCCCACACGGAAGGCGCCTCGGGTGGCGGTGCGTTGGGATCTCTATCCTTCGCCTCGTAATCCTCCGCCTTGTTCTTTGAACGTCGTCCGCCGCCGAATCGATAGTGCTGCGCCGCCTTTTTGCGCGCGCCATTTTTCACCTTGGACTTCCACGTGCGTTTGAGGTTCGTCTTGACGTAGTTACCTTTACCAGACATCGCCTTCACCCTGGCCTTCTCCGCCTCGAACTCGGCGCGGATCTCCGCCGCCGTCTTTGACGGTTTCGGCGCCGCGTCCTCGCTCGCGGCGCCGCTCGTCGACGTCACCGCGCGACGAGCGACGCCGGCGCTCGTCGCCGCGCCCACGAATCGTTCTGCAGGTTTCTTACGCCGTTTCGAACCGTCGTCCTGCTTCAACATCGCGCTCACGCTCAACTCCATCGTCGCCTTCTTCGGCGCCGCCGCCTCGTTACGCATCGCCGCCACCGTCGCCTCGCACAGCAAATCTTCCACCCCACCGCCGCGTTCGATCGCCTCGTCTCGCGCCCGTTTCACCGCCGCGAACCCGCCCTCTCCACCCGCGCCCGCTCTCCTCGCGAGCCTCGATTTAAACCCCCCCGCGCTCGGCTCCGCGTCCGTCCACGTCAGCGGCCGCGCGCACGCCGGTTTCGCCCTCGCCCCGCTCGTCCCCCCCCCCTCCGCCGTCGCGTTCCCCCCCATCTCCCGCAGCGCGTCCCGCCCGTCCCAGTTCGCGCCTTTCGCGCGCTTTTCGAGCAATCTCGGCGACCTTCGCGCGTCGCTCGCTCGCGTCGTCCCGTCGCCGTCGCCGTCGCCGCGCGTCTTGATCGGCGTCGCCTCGATCGCCTCCCCATCGCTCTCCCCATCGCTCTCCCCCCCCTCGCGCAGCATCTCGCGCATCTCGCCGTACGTTCGCGTCGTCCTCTTCCTCGGCGTCGCGCGCGCCGCGTCCCTCGCGCCGTCGTCGTCGCGCCTCCGTCGTCCGTCTCTCGCATTTTTATACGCTCGAAACATTAATCGCGCGTTCGCGTCGCGCTCGACGTCCGCGCGCGTCGCGCGCCGCCCGTGCGTCGTCGAGAACGTCTCCCGCCACGTCTCGCACGCGTCGCGCATCGCGTCGACGCGCCGCGACATCGCGGTGCGTCGCGATGTGTCGCCGACAGCTCGGATTCAAATTTGAAATTCGTCGCGACACATCGCGACGCCGCGCGCGATGAAGTTCCGCGCGACGCTGGGCGACGTCGGCGCGCGCTGGCTCGATCGCTTCGCCCCCGTGTTCGACCGGCTCGGCGGCGAGGCGACGCTGCTGCTGACGCCGACGACGGTTCGCGTCGTCCAGGGCGCGCGCGTCGCCGACGGCGTCGCCGCGCACGCCGACTTTCGCGTCGACGAGGTGTTCGAGCGGTGCAGGATCTCGTCCGCGTGCGACGATAAGATCGCGGTGAAGCTCGAGCCGAGCGCGCTGGCGGGGACGGTGCGAGGGATGATCGCGCTGGAGGCGACGCGGGCGGAGTGCAGGCTGATCAAACGGCGACGAAGCGCGGCGAGCGCGAGCGCGCCGTGCGTAAACTTTAAGACGACGGAGGCGAGCGTGGAGGTGGAGCGGGACGTGCCGGTGGTGGGACCGCTGAGGGGGGAGGAGGTCAGGGCGTGCGAGGCGGCGGTGGAGGCGAGCGTGCGGGACGTGGGGTATTGGTTGGAGTGCGACCGGTTCGCGTTGGAATCGCTGCGGGAGTGCGTGGAGCGGTTCGCGCGGGTGAGCGATGTGGTGGAGGTGACGACGACGCGGCAGGGGGCGCTGTACATGAATGCGAGCGGGGGGAGCGTGCGAGCGCTCGGGATGGAGTATCGCGGTCTGCGCGTGCTGCCGGAGGAGGCGGACGAGTACGACGAGGGCGCGCCCGAGGCGGGGGGGGTGGCGGCGAGATTAGCGGAGATTAAGAGCGCGGCGATCGGGACGAGCGTGACGCTGAGCGTGAAACATCTTCAGCGCGGGTTTTTGGGGTGCGCGAGCCATCCGAGCACGCTGTTGTTGGGGATTTCGCACAACGCGAATTTCTTCGAGCTCGTGTTTCGGTACGGCGCGCAGACGGAACGCGAGGGCGACAGCGTCGGATTCATGGTGCGCATCCCGGTCGTGGACGCGGCCGATGGCATCGAGTGAGACGAACGCGAGACGACGAACGAACGATGACGACGAACGAAACGACGATTAGACTACTAGGAATATTTTTCACGCATCGAACGACGCTCGACGAACCAAACTCGTCAATCCTTCTTCCCGCTCACGAACGTGTCTTCCGCGCGCAAGTACTCCCCCACGTCCGCGAGATGATACGCCACGATCGCGCTCGGGTCTAATTTACGACAATCCTGCGTGCTCTTCGCCGCGACGCCGAATCCCACCGGCACGTCCGCCATCGAGTAAATCACCACCCCCGCGTTCGCCGGCGTGTTCTCCGATATCCTCCCCAACCCGCTCTTCAGCAGGTGATTCCCGTACATGAACCCCATCTCGCTCGTCGGTTTCACCCACATCTTATACTTGGCGTGCGCCGCCAGCACGTCCAGCGCCCCGATCGTCAACCGAAACTTATCGCTGTGCGTAAACTTCCCCAGGCACGTCCCCAGCGCCACCAACTGCTCCCGTCCGACGCTCGTCGCCCGCCGCATCACCTCGTCCCGCACGTAGTACACCCGCTTCTTGTGCAATCGCAGCGAGTGCGGCGCGTCCGCGCGCCGCAGCACCCGCTCGATGTTCTTCCCGACGAACTGGAACAGCTTCGCGAGCACCTGCTCGAGCTCGGACTCCTCGAGCGGGCGCATGGCGCGCGCGCGCGGCGCGTCGAGCGCGCGAACCGACGCGAGGCGCGCGCGAGGCGACCGCGACGCGGCGTTTCGCGCGCTCGACGCGCGCGGCTCGGCGACGGGGCGTCGACGCGCGCGCGGCGAGGCGCGAAATGCGGCGACCGGCGGCGGCGGCGCGACCGGGACGCGGCGCGATTCGCGTCCCGGTCGCCGCACAGCGCCGCGCGACGCTCGAAAAAGCGCTCCGAGCGCGCGCGAACGCGCGAAAGAAGCGCGTCGACCGTCTCGCGCGCGCGCGCGCGCGCGAGGGCGCGACGCGCGACGGCGCGAACGAGAAGGCGCGACACCGCGCGAGGCGTCGACGACGATGGCGAGCGTCGGTGGGAGCGCGGGTGCGTTCGCGCGCGATTCGACGGCGACGCGCGACGACGACGAACGCGAATCGCGCGACGAGCGACGCGCGCGGCGCGATGCGCGCGCGATGCGGCGACTGACGGACGAATGGCGCCGATCGCAGGCGGGCGAATCACCGCGGGCGCGGGCGTGAACTTGCTCGGGCAGCACGGCGCGGATAGGAACGCCGAGGCGACGGTGTACGTCGGGAATCTCGACCCGCAAGTCACGGAGGAGGTGCTGTGGGAGCTGTTCCTGCAGGCGGGACCGGTGACGAACGTGTACGTGCCGAAGGATAGGGTGACGAGCACGCACCAGGGGTACGGGTTCGTGGAGTTCAGAAACGAGGAAGACGCGGAATACGTGCGTCGAGCGATGCGACGCGACGCGACGCGACGCGACGCGACGCGAGATCGGTGACGATGATGATAAAAATATCCGCGCTTCTGATGAGTTCACGCTCGTGAGGTTAGACGATATTATGGTTGAATTTCTTCGGCTGAGTCACCGCGCGATGGGAGACGCGACGCGATCGAAGCTCGACGTGGAGACTGACGAGACGGTGCGATGGCGATGTGCGCGTGTAGGGTATTAAAATTTTGAACATGGTGAAACTGTTCGGGAAACCGATCAAGGTGAACAAGTCGGTGGGCGACAGACGCGACGAAGTCGGCGCCAACTTGTTCATCGGTAACCTCGATCCAGACATCGACGAAAAGCTGTTGTACGACACCTTCAGCGCGTTCGGGGTGGTGATTAACACTCCTAAAATCATGCGCGACCCGGATAACGGGGCGAGCAAGGGATTCGGATTCGTGGCGTACGATTCGTTTGAGGCCTCGGACGCCGCCATCGAGGCGATGAACGGACAGTTCTTGTGCAACAAGCAAATCAACGTTCAGTACGCGTACAAGAAGGATAGCAAAGGCGAGCGTCATGGGTCACAAGCCGAGCGTTTGCTCGCGCAATCGATCGAACGACCGACGATGGTTCGCCCGCACACGTTGTTTAGCGCCGGCCCCTCGAGCACGCCCGCGGCGATGGGCGGCATGATGGGTTTGCCGCCGCCTCCGCCCGGAATGGTCGGCATGCCGCCGCCGCCGCCGGGAATGATGGGTGGAATACCACCACCACCCATGATGGGCGGTTTCGCCCCCGTCGGTGGGTTCGCGATGCCGCCGCCCGGCGTCGCGCCGCCGCCCGGGACGATGAACGCGCCGCCGCCGCCCGGGATGATGAACGTGCCACCGCCGCCCGGGATGATGAACGTCCCGCCGCCGCCGCCGCAATAAAAAAAGCGGTAAAGAACGTTCGAGCGTTTGACCATAGCTAGCCGCCTAGTGATGTGATGATTACAACAAATTATTACAAAGGCTCGCCGCCGCGTCGCCCGCCTTCGTCGCGCGCGCGCGTCTTCGCGCGTCCCCGCACCCCCCGCTCGCCGAACGCGCGCAACCCGATCCCCAGCCCGGCGAAGAAAAACACCGCGCGCACCCAATCGATGTTCGCGCCCGTCGCTCGCGCGCCTTCCTCGAACCCTCTCCCGCGCCGCGTCGTCGCCCGCGCGTCGCCCTCTCGCGCCCCCCCCCGCACTCGTCGACGCTCGTCGCCGCC
>Ga0206682_10000231_pt1 | contig 59166 bp, 36 predicted proteins | sample M240m12015metaG_FD_155444 | JGI IMG/M metagenome (GOLD analysis project Ga0206682, IMG submission 155444) | Ammonia-oxidizing marine archaeal communities from Monterey Bay, California, United States - M2 40m 12015 | ecosystem: Environmental > Aquatic > Marine > Intertidal zone | place: USA... | reverse complement strand
CGCTTTTTCGCGTCGAAAAAGCGACGCGCGTCGACGACCCTAAACCGTCGCCGCTTTTTCGTGCTTTTTCGCTTTTTATCATATTCAACGCGTTTTAACCCCATATGCGCGTCCGCACGCGCGCGCGAGATCTCGAAGATCTCGAGATCTCGCGCCCGCGCTTTTTTTGATGGCTTTCGAACGCGCCTTAAAGCGACCCGCCGACGCGAGATCGCGGAAATATCTTTAGGGATATTTTGGATGTGTGTCCGTTTGTCCGAAGATCTCCACACGCACACAGGGCGGATGCGTCTTCTTCGCCGCACCGCGCGCCGCGCCATGTGGACGTGCCTCGACGCGTCGTGGTCGACGCGCGCGGGCGACGCGGGCGCGGGCGCGGGCGACGCGACGACGCGCGATGCGGTCGGCGACGGCGCGGGCGCGACGCGCGCGGCGGTGCGAAGCGTCGGGGCGATGATTCCTCGGGACGTGCTCGAACGGTGCGCGACGTTCGGCGCGCGAGGCGCGGCGAGCGGCGACGCGAGCGACGCTCGCGCGCGGCGCGCGGTGCGTCGAGTCGTGCGCGCGCTGGGGCGGGGGAGCGACGCGAAGGCGCGCGCGGTGGTGGCGGCGATGGCGGACGCGGCGAACGAGTGCGCGGCGAAGACGGTGCTGCCGAGACGGGCGGACGAGGTGATCGAGACGTTGCGCGCGGTGGCGAGGTGCGGGGACGATTTCTCGCGAGCGATGGTGCCAGGGTCGGGGTGCGCGCTGTTGGACGCGATGGATGGGGGGAAAGCGCTGATGACGGCGAGGCGAAACGCGGACGTCGCGACGGCGTATTTCGAGGCGTTGGCGAGCGCTTTAGGGGTCGAGAACGAACGCGCGATGGGGTTGTTTCGCGCGCTGGCGACGGTGAACGTGTTTGAGCACGACGATCGGCCGACTGTGTTCGGCGTGATGGATGTTTTTCAAGGGTTGGCGTGCTCGGCGTCGGCGCAGTCCGCCGTCGCCGTGGCGGCGGCGTTGGAGAAGAGCGGCGCTTTAGGCGATTTCATCGCTCGGGCGTTCGTCACCATGGCCGCGCGCGAGGACGACGCGGACGCCATCGATGTGGCGATGTCGAGACGATTCTTCGCGTTCGTGATTTTCGTGTTACGCGCGAGGAGTGAACGATTTCAAGCGCTCGCGTTCGCCGGCGTGGAAAGCGCGGCGACGCCCGTCGTCGCGCGATTGTGTCTGTCTCGCGCGGGATCGGAGCCCAACGCCGCGGCGCTGTACCAAGAGATCAAGCGTCGCGAAAGGTAGAGTAGCGATAGACTTAGGAACCATAGGTAGTTATTATTTATTGAGACATCAGATACAGTTGAACTCGTCCGCGGCTAACGACACGTTCGTGTCTCTTCCAAAAATAGCGAGCGTTGCTTCCACCGATCCGTCGTCGTTTCTGGCGACTATGTGACCTTTAAACCCTTTAAACGGACCAGTGTGCACTTCCACGCGATCGACCGAACCCGACGCTTCCTCGCGCGACGCCACCGGACGCATGTCCCCGGCGTCGGCTTCGTCGGCTTCGTCGCCGCGCTCGGCGCGCATGACCTCCTTCGCCTGCTCTCTGGCCTTTTCCGCCTCGATGTCCGCCTCGGTTTTCACCACCGGCAGACACCTTTCGATCATGCGTGGAATTTGATCGTCCATCGTCAACGGCGTGTTCAGCTTTTCGTACTTCTTCTTGCCGAACCTCGAGCTTCCCCCCGTGGCGAACCCTCGAACCGATCGCAAATCGTCAAAGGCGTCCATGAGCTCTTGCGTCAGCGCACATCGCACCAAGACGTACCCCGGCTGAAGCATTTCAATCATGTCCTCTTCCTCGACCATTTGACACAACTCCAGCTCGCTCTTCCCCACCGCATCCTCCTCGGCGACGTAGAAACCGTCCGCCGGCACGCGCGGCACCCACGCGACGACTTCGCCTTGCCCTCGCGTCAGTTTCGTCCCATTCAGCGCCAAAATCGCCGCCTTGGCCTGATTCTCCCGCGTTTCGGGCACCTCTAACATGTACCATCCCTCCCCCGTCGCCGCTTCCGACATCGCGCGCTGCACCAGGAATTCTCTCTGCACCACGCTCGCGCCCGCCTCCTTCATCGCCTCCACCTCGCGCGTCGTCGCCGCGATGCTCATCCCCAGGTGTCTCTTCGCCTCCGTCGCTCGCATCGCTCGCGGCACCCCGCCTCGTTTTTCTCTCCTCGCCGCGCGCCGTTCCTCGAGCGCGCGCGCGTTCGCTTCCTCCGCTTCTCGTTCCGCGCGCGCGTCTCGCTCGAACGCCTCGCGCGGCGACGCCCCCGCGTCCTCCTCCGCCCACGCCCTCTTCACCCGCGCCGCGAGCTCCGCCTTCTTCCCGCTCACCGGCAGTTCGAGCGCGCGCAGGATTTCCTTCAGTTCCGTCGCCTTGAGCGCGTCCAGGTCCGGGCGCGCGTCGTCGACGGCGCGCGCGACGACGCGGACGCGACGCACCGGCGGCGGCGGCGTTCGCGCGACGTCCGCGCGCACCATCGCGCGCGGCGTCGCGGCGCGTCGCGACGCGACGCGAGGCGGCGCCATCGCGGTCGTCATCGCGGTCGTCATCGCGCGCGCCGTCGTCGTCGTCGTCGTCGTCGTCGTCTCGATGTGACGCCGTGCGCCGCGTCGCACACGCCGCCGCCATGGCGCGCGCGAACGCGCGCGCGCGGCGCGCGGACGACGACGACGATAAGTACGTCAAGGCATCGTCCGCGCGCGGCGTCGCCGCGGCGTCGACGCGCGCGCCCGCGTTCGCGAGTCCGCCGACGCACCGACCGTCGGCGAAGATGTTCGACGACGACGACGTCGCCCCGCGGAGCGTGAGCGCGCGCGCGACGCCCGCGCGCGACGACGGCGACGATGGCGATCGACGCGACGCGAGCGCGCGGCCGGCGCGGTTGAATTTCGACGACGAGGGCGTGCGAGGGGCGCTGGATAGACTGGCGTTTTCAAACTCGGTGGCGCGGGTGACGGACGCGTTCGGCGAGGTGCTGAACGACGCGAGCGATGAGGTGAACACGTACGCGAGCAAAGCGGCGGAGACGCTGGCGAGATTTCAAGCGGCGCAGTTCGCGATGCAGTTCAATCCGATCGAAAGTGGGCTGAGCATGAAGCCGACGTACGTGAAGGTGCCGGCGCAGACGGTGGAGGAATTGAAATTTTGGGAAAACGAAGATTTGCGGGCGTTGAAGATGAAACATTTAGAGGAGAAGCAACAGATCTTGGCGGAGAACGCGGGAATGCGAGCGTTGCTCGGGGATGAGGATTTTAGCGAGGCGATACAGGGGCTTCGTGAGACTGAGGACGGGGTGAATCGAGCGTTGTTGCTCGCGGCGGTGGAAGAGATTACGAATTTAAAGACGCGCGTGTCCGTCTTAGAGACGGAGGCGGCGAAGCAAAAGGTGAGCTCGAGTGGGTACGGTGGTATCACGTCCATGCTCGGCGGCGGCGGGTCCGGGGTGGACGCGGCACAGATGCAAAAATTGACGAGGGAGTTGGCGCGATTGGAAGAAAACAATTCGCGCATGACGTGGATGCTCGGCGAGAAGGAAAAGCAAATCAAAGAGGTTCGCGCGAAGTACACCGAAAGCGCCGCGTACGCGTTGCAGGAGAAACTGCAAGAGTGCATGGAAGTGCTCGAGGTGGCGTCGAATCTTCAAGGCGAACAATTGCAGTATCTGGAACAGCACGCGCTCTCCAAGCTCGAACTTTTGGACGACCAAATCGCAGACATCCAAGTCCTGGCCGAGTCGAAGACCGAGCACCTGGCGCAGCTCCGAACGATCATGAAGCGATTCTTCGTCGACGGAGACGAAGGGTCGGTGGACGTGCTCACATCCTTGACCGGCTTCCCCGCAGACGAAGGAAGGAAGCTCGTGCAGGCGCGACAATCCAGAAGCTTGACGGGCTTTCTCACGATGATTGGCACCAAACTCACGCCCGCGGTGAACGCGGGCGTGAGCGCTGTGAACGCCGCGTCATCGATGATCGTCGCATGCGCGCCGCCGACTTCGAGCGCGACGAGTTCGGACGACGCCCTGAAAACGCTCGGCGTCGAAGACGACGACGAGAGCGCCGAGCAACCGACGACGCCGCCGGCGCCCGAGGAGACCTCCGCGCCGGAGAAAGACGCCCCGAAAGAGCGAGCGCCGGCACCGGCGCCGCCGACGAATGAAGTCACCGCCATCGCGCCGAAAGTCGAACCCGAACGACGCCGCCCGTCGCGCGCGGCGAAAAAGAAATCAACCGGTTTCGCCGGCTTTGACGATCCGGCGCTCGAAGCCAAGGCGCAAGCGGAGCGCGCGAAATCCCGCCAACCACTCCCCCAACCCAAACTCACCAAAGCCGCGGCGCGCGAGCGAGCGAAGCGCGCGCACCCCCCCCAAGACGCCCCCGGGGAGGGTTTCGCCGGTTTCGGCGACGACCCGGACGCGTCGTCGGACGACGATTAGCTCAACGCGTAACGTTTGACATTAAATTAAAAATCGCGTCGACGTCCCGCCCGTCCCATCACGCCGCGCGCGCCCTCGCCTCCGCCTCCACCGCGACCTCCCTCGCGTCCGCCGCCGCCGCGCGCGCCCTCGCCTCCGCCTCCGCCTCCGCCTCCGTCTCCGTCTCCGCCTCCGCCTCCGCCTCTGCCGCGCCCTCCGCGCGCTCGCCCTCCTCGCCCGTCATCGGTCCGTAATACTCCGGATCGCGCAGCATGCACTCCCGCAGCGCCGACGTCGTCTCGAAGCACGTCTCCACGAAATCCTCGTCCCGCGCCTTGGCCGCGTCCACGCACGCCTCCCACGCCGCGAACGCCGCGCGGCACGACCCGCCCTTCATGTACTTGCAGAATCCGCACGTCTCCTCCTCCTCCTCGTCCTCGTCGCGCGCGTCGTCCGCGCGCGGCGCGTCGCTCGCGTCCTCGCGCGCGTCGCCCGCCGGTTCCGTCGCCCGCGCCATCCCGCGGCCGCGCCCGCGCGCGCGTCGCCGTCTGCCGCACTCGTCGACGCGCGACGTCGAATCATGACGACGCGCGCGGACGCGTGCGCGCGGCTGCTCGACGACGCGGCGCGAGCGACGACGGACGACGACGCCGTCGACGCGCTCGCGCGCGTCGCGGCGATCGCGAGCGCGAGCGCGAGCGCGTGCGACGCGGCGGAGGCGAGCGCGCTGACGGCAATCGTCGAGCGGGTGATCGAATTCGGACGCGCGGATAACGCGACGACGCGGAGAAGCGCGGCGAGCGCGTGCGAAACGCTGGGGAAGGCGCGCGAGGGATGGCTGGGGGCGTGCGCGCGCGCGCTGGGGGAGATGACGCGGGACGAAGACGCGGGGACGGCGAAGCGGGCGAGCGCGGGCGTCGGCGCGCTGTTTCGAGAGGCGTTGATCGTGAGCGCGGTGAAGGGAAACGCGACGCGAGTGGTGAAGACGGTGAAGGACGCGTGGAGCGCGGCGAGGGAGGCGATCGAAGGCGCGAGCGCGGTGGCGGTGGATGAGAGCGCGAACGAAGGGACGCGGATGGCGTGCGCGAAGACGACGGAGACGGCGATCCTGGCGCTCGCGGGCGAGGGTTGGGGATCGAACGTCGTGAAGCCGGGGCACAAGACGCTGAATTTGGAGGAGATGATGGCGGATGCGGTCGCGCTGTCGGAAAAATTGCAGGAGGCGCTGCGAAATTTGAGCGAAGGGGCGAAACCGACGGGACCGCTGGCGCTCGTGCTCGTGGCGGCGTTGGGGAAATTGAGCGTGAAGAAGGCTGAGCTCGCCGCGGGGTGCACGCCGGTGCTCATCGCGTACGCGAAAGCGCACGCCGTGCGAGAAAAAGCTGAGATCGAGGCCAACGAGCGGGCGTCGGCGGCGACGGCGAGCGTTAGTAAAGAGTTGAAGAACGTGTTGCTCGACGTGTTGCGCAACGGCCCGACGCAAGCCGTCGAGGGTGGGATGATGAATGAAATTTCCACCATCTGTAGAGATCTAGGCGCGGGCGAAGCCGTCGACAGCGCGCTTCGTCACCGCGAGCGAACGAGTCGAGGGGAACCGCTCGGGGAAAAGCGCGCGAGCTTTTTGACCCCAATCGGCGGCGGTTTCAAGCGCGCGCGTCTGCGCGAACAAGTCCCGCCGCCGCCTCCACCGCAAATCGTGGCGGCGCCGATGACGGAACCGGGAATCCTGCATCAAATTTTAGTCACGCTCGCGGCTTTGGTGAATAGCGCCGATCGCTCCATGCTCGATGCCTTCATCACGCAGCTGGCGCCGCCGGCTTTGGCGGATGCGATTCTCGCCAATCTCAACCACTTGCCGCCGGCGAGCCAGTACTACCTCGCTGGTCGCGGGGCGAACGCGCCGAGGCCGCCGCCACCGCCGCCCATCTCGACGATGGTTACCGTGCCGGAGCCACCCGAGGAACCGGCGGAACCGCTATCGGTCGTGATCAAGGTTGACGACCTCGACGCCGAGGTCGCCGAGGCGTTTAGACTCGAAGCCATTCAGCGCATGCTCGCGGTTGGAAGTTCCGTGGCAGAGTACGGTGGGGCGGAGAAGGTCACTCTCGCTGGCCCGCTTCGCAGCTCATTGCTCGCCCGCTTAGCCGCGTCCGGGGCTGCAAAGTCAGCCGGCGCTTCGCTGGAAGAAGAGACGATGGCCATCGCGTCCGCGCTGCTCTTCACAGCCGAAGGCGGTGGTGTGTACGAGACAGAGGGTGTGAACATGCTCATGAAATGGCTCACGACACTGTATGCGCAAGAAGTTGCGTTTGAGTTTAGCTACGTGCCGTACGATCAGGCGATTTCTGCAGCCATAGAGTGTTTGACGCGCGGCGTCGCCGGGGCGACGTCCACGACGGCGATGGCGAGCGGGGCGAAGAAGCCGCTCTCACAGCTGTTGTGCGACGTGCCTTCGTTGCCGGGGGTCGTGTGGCGCGCTATCCGCGTGATGTGTAGATTAGAGGAAGGTGATGAGACGGCGCAGTACCCGACGACGGAAGAAACCGTCGTCCTCGTGCTCGGCGTTTTGCAAGACATCATTTTGGAGCGGCCTCCAGCCCGGGACGAGGCGTTGGAGGTTTGCCTGGCGTGTGCGATGCAAGACGACGACGCCGTGCGCGGAAAAGCGATCCGTCTAATCGCTAATCGGTTACACCCGGTCAAGCATCTCACCGAACGCATCGAAGCGTACGCCAAGGATGGTCTCGAGCGCGGTCGGGAATTGGGCAAAAAGGCGCTCGTCGAAGCCAAGGCGCTCGTCGAAGCCGAGGCGAAAGTCAAAGAGGAGCAAGATGCGGCCAAGGCAGCGGCGGAGGAAGATGCGCCCGAAGACGATGCGATGGAGACAGGAACGGAAGCAAAGACGCTGGAGACGGAAGTAGAAGAAGAGCAGGTGGACCACATAGCGAAAGCCGCAGACTCCGCCGTCGGCCCGATGTTGCTGTATTGCGCTCTCTGCGCCAGAAATCTGAAGCTCTTAACCGGATTGTTCGAGGCGTACGCGACGCTCGAGCCAGAGATTCAGCTTGCGTTGCATCGACCGGTGAACGGCTTAGCGCGCGCGTGCGGACCAAACTGTTTGGAGCTTTGCGAAATCATCGCCTCGCCGCCGGAGGGTTCGCTTTCCCTCGCGGTGCAGTGCTTGAATACGCTCGCTTCCGTCGCCGTCGTTCCGGCACCCTCGACTTTGCTCAACGCGGCGGAGTCGCTGTGTGCCTCTCACGATGGCGATGTCAAATACCTCGCGCCACTCGTGTGCTCGTTCGACGAAGAACGAGTGCGCGATTTGCTCCCGCAGTTTATTCACGCCTCGAGCGAAATATTTGCGTCGGTTTTGGACACCATCTTGTCCGTGCCCGAAGAGGAGGCGGTGCTCAGCCCCGTCGCCATTCTCATCGCCGTGCACGAAGTTCAGGTTGGTCAAGCGGGCGTCACGCTCAAGCAGCTCGTGGATGCTTGTTCGGTGTGCTTCGATCGCCCGGACGTATTCACGCCGCAGGTGCTCGCCACGGCGCTTCAGCAAATGGTCGAGTTCACGCCGTTACCACTGCTCTTCATGCGCACCGTCATCCAAGCGGAAACCATCGCTCCGCAGCTCAAGGAATTTACCCTCGGCTTGCTACGCACGCTGATCAACCGTCAAGTGTGGAAGATGGACCAAAAGATTTGGGAAGGTTTCCTCCGATGCCTCAAGCGCGCGGCGCCGCAGTCGTTCCCGCTCATGGTCGAGCTCCCCGCTCCCGTCTTCGGCGACGTCTTGCAGAAATTCCCCGCGCTCAAGGACAATTTGCGTCAATTCGCCGCCAAGTCGTCCGTCCCGAAAGCGATCGCCGCCGTGTTAAACGAGCCCTAGTCGTCTTGTAACGCAACGTCCCGAACGCTTGGACTTACCCTAATCGCCGATCGACGCCTCACATTTCGCCGCGTCGAAATCGTCCTCGCCATGGCGTCCGCCGCGGATCGATTGAACATCACGTCTCAGCTCGAGCACTTGCAGTCTCGACACGTCGGCACGGGCCATCCCGACGCCACGCGACACGAATGGGCGGTGAACATTCATCGCGATTCCTACGCGTCGTACGTCAGTCATCACCCGATGGCGATGTATTTCGCCGTCGCCAACGGCGAGAGCGTGGGACGGATGAAGTACGAGTTCACGCAGAAGATGTTGCTTCCGTGTGGGCTGCCGCCGGATCTCGAGGAGGAGTGAGTTGGGTGGAATGAAGCGCGGGATCGTCGTCGGAGGCGATCGCTCGCTCGGGCGGGGGAGTTAGTCGATTAGATTGTTAGAGAAGGCTTTGTGAATAAGTAATTTGTGTAATCATTATGAGTTAAGAGGGACGTGAACGCGTGAAGCTATGAGCTCGCGCTCGCGCGCGGTGCGCGAAGTCGGTTCTTCTCCCCGGCGAAACCGAAACGGTCGTCGACGCGAATGGAAAATCAACGCGTGAAATCCTCGTGTGAAAAGTGTCCAGACTCGGTCGTCGACTACACGCGCATAACTTGCGAAGATCGACCACCACGGCACATGGCGATGGAGCCGACGATGACGGCGATGACGGCGACGACGAACGAAACCGCGGCGAGCGCGAGGGTGCGCTCGTCGGCGGCGTCGTCGTTGCCCGTCTTCGCCGCGAGTTCAGTTTTGAGGGCGGCGACGGACGCTTCGAGAGCGGCGATGTTCTTCTTGAAGAGCCCGCGCTCGTATTCGGCGTACGTTTGACGCTTAGGGCTGAAAGTGGTATAGCCCATCGCGATGCCTGTGTTGTAACTCAGTATGTAGGGGTCGACCCACGTCCAAACCGGGCTGGCCGCACTGAGAGTGGTAGAGACGGCGGTTTTGACTTCAGCGGCGAACGCGGAGTCAAGCGGGTAGAAGTAGAACTCCGTAATCTTGTCTTGAATAGCGGGGCTGAGCATGTACTCGACGAACGCACGCACGACGCCCGTGGTCGCAGTATCTGTGTAAGTAGTACGGACGTGCAAGTACGTAAACGCGCAGATGGGCCAGACTCCGGCGCCCGCCTTGTTGAAGAGGTTGACGCCGGACCAGTCACCTGCGTAGTTGGTGGCGCCACTGTTTTGCGGGAACGTAGCCTTGACCGTGGAAGTGACGACAGCCGGGATGTTGGCTGTCAGGCGTCCAGCCGGGTCGCCCTCCTTGGTCACGACCCATTCGTTGTTCGCGTTCTTCAAAGAAACTTCGGACAAGTTGTCGAGGTGGCCGTGGCCGGCATCGATGTACCCGATAGAGTACTCGTTAGCTCCGATCGCGAGACGCATAGAATCGGACCCAGTCACACCGGTACTGTATAGATGGTTGCCCGAGAAAGGGTCGGCGCCGTCGGAAGGGGTAGGCGCGGTCGAGTAAACGGCTTGACATCCGGCGTACATGTAACCCTTGAGGCCGTAAGTCGACGAAGAACCGTTACTGCGCGCAATGACCTTGATGGTTTGACTGGGCAAAGTCAAACCAGAATCAGCCGCGATATCCGCATGATTCCAGTTCGTGATCGCGCCGGTAAAAATCTTCGCCACCGTGCACGCGGAGAGCTTCATTACGCCCGTGCCGACGCCCGGTACGTTGTGGAACAGAGACACGGCGCCGATTTGGAACGGGAGTTGCATGAAAGGAGCCGAAGAATCAGCGGCAAGACCGTAATCGGTGCTCGCGAAATCACCAGCGTTGGCGCTCGCCCAATCAGTCGCACCTTGTCCGGAACCGACCGAGCGGTACGTCATGCGAAGCGTCGAGCCCGCCATCTCTTCGAGCTTGTCCATGGCCAACCAAATCAGCTTGGACGGGTTCGTCGTCCCGGATCCGTGCATATGAAAGTGTCGGACGGGACCAGAAGTTTCCTGCTGGGACTGCGCGGCGAACGCCAGCGGCGCTTGCGCGCAAATCATGGCCAAAACCGCGACCGCGAACCATCGATGACGATGGCGGCGGTGCGATTCGATCGTCGTCGTCTTGATCATTTTTCGTGGTGGAATGTCGCGAGATTCGCGTCGTCGTCGGGAGCGGGAAGTGTTCTTTCGCGCGTCTTCGTTTCAGTCTCGCCGTTGCACGCGGCGCTGAAATGTGACGCGCGCGGCGTCGCGATTCAGAGCGCCGCTCATTATAATCCCTTTTTCGCCCGTGACCTGTGCTCATGGGGGCGCCGGTGTAGGTTTCGGTTGTGGTTTCTAGCGGAGCTGTTGTGTCTATTGAGAGGGCTAATGAACTAACGGCGCGATTTCACGAGAGTCCGAAATCTTTGAATCGCCGATTGAAGGCGCTGTAGGACACGGAGCTGCCCGTGCGGCGATGGCCGCTCGCGTTCGAGCGCTTGACGGACGTCGCCGCGCTGACGCCCACGCTGGGGCGCTCGCCCGCTATGGCGGCGAGCTTGGTGATGCACACGTCGCGGCATCGCTCGAGCGTCGCGCGTGAAGTTGCTTTGTCGAAATCACCGCGCGCGGAGAGGACGGCGGCGACGCAGTCCAAGCCGGCGTCGGGCCAATTGCCGAGTAAGACGCCGTACTCGTGCACGAAGGCGTCGGGAGAGGCGGCGCAAACGAGACCGCGGAGATTTTGCAAACGTGCGATCCTGCCGATGGCTTTGTTCGTCGACATACGAACGGACATGGATTGCGTGAGAGCTCGCTCGTCGGCTTCCAATCGCGCGGCCGTGTGCGGCGCGACTACGGAGGCTTGCTTTGTGAACAGGATGAATAACAGTTCGATCAAGTACTCGAACAGCGTCTCCGTCACTGAACCCGCGACTTCGGCGGTTAGCCAATCTTCGGTATCGCCCAAATAATCCTCCACGGTCGCGAGAAGCGTGGTCATCGACTCACCAGTCGCCCACGGTCCGTCTACTTTGGAGCCGTAAAATGTGTTCATCACCTCCACCAGCCCTGGGTCGTCTAAGACTTGACGCGAAATCATCCGTCGCGCCTCGGCGTGCACGCGATTAAACACGTGCATCGCATGATCGAACTCGCGTACCATGACGTCATCCTTCATTCCGAGCGCATCTAAAATTGTCTTTTGTGTCTGCGCCGCCAAACTTCGACACCGGCGCGTGTCGTTGACGCCGGCAACGATGGTTTCAAACGACACCGGTTGCGCGTCGCGCGCTGCGCTGTCGTGCCCACCGCGTGAGGGTGTCCGACAAGGAACCCCAGAAAGCGTTTCACTGGGCATTCCCAGACGGTCTGCGACGGCGCTCGCATAGTTTGTAATCATCTCCGCGGCGACTCGACCGCATTGACGCACGAAGACGTTCGATTGCGTCTCTATGGCGATCATCATCTGATCTGCGATGAGGCGAAAAAAATCCAGGTCACTCGGGTTCCATAGCTTGCCCGATCCATCTTCTTTGGGTGGTCTCGACTTCGCCACGCGACAGAGATTATTCGTCCATCCCGAAATTGTGACGCGCAGTCTGTCGCAATACGTCTCGATGACGGTAGATAACCCGACGGGATAAGGCAGCGGCGGGCTCTCGTTCGACTCATCGGCGTATTCAACCGAGCACGCGTGCGCGTCGTCGGTGATTTCGATATCTAAACCGAGAGACTGCATGGCGTTGAAATAGTGCTGCCCCCACTTCACCGTGGCGACCATGTCGCCGTTGGAGGTGTTAGGACTCGAACTTAAACGCGCGAGAAGATCGCACACGCCCGCGTGATACGTCGGCGCGACGACAGTTTCAAACACACGCCATTCAGGCGGAAACGCAGGTATGGTGTAATCAAACGTTTCCGCGAGCGACACCAAGCTCTCGTCGAGCGCGCCGACGACGTGCTCGATGCTTTCCTTGTCGTCTAAACCGCTGAACCCTTCGGCGATTAACGCCAGTCGAGCCTCGACGGCGATCGACATTTGCTCGAGAACCTTCGTCTTCCACCGCTTCGGCTCTGGCGGCGCGACATTGATGACTTTATTCGTCGCCGCGTCCAATTCCGGCTCAAACGTCAGCGCGTCTCGCTCAAACTCCTCGTCCAGCACCTCTTGCTCCGCCACCACGCGCACGGCTCGCACGAGCCCGACCGACCCCGACTCCCCCGCTAATATCCCTTGCCGAACGCTGTTCCACAGCACCCCCTCAAACGTCGTCCACGCCGCGTCCACGCGCTCGAACTCGTCGTCGTCGAACACCCCGCGTTTCCGTTCCCCTACCCTCGCCAGCGCCGCGCGCACCGCGCACAGATCCACCTCCAGCGTCGTCAACGTCTCCCACGTCTCGAACATTCTCGTCTCATCCCGCTCGAGCGCGTCGATCGCGCGCGTCGCCCGCGCGCCCGGCTCCGACGCCTCGCGCGCGTCCCGAAGCGCCCGCTCCACCTCCGTCAACCCTCCGTCGTCCTCGCGCGCGCCCTTCCCCTCGCCGTCGCCGCGTCGCCTCGCGAACATCTCCGCGAGCTCTCCCAGCGCATCGCGCGTCTCGCTCGCCGTGTCCCTGAGCTTTCGCGCGCGCGCCACGCCGTCCTCGATGATTTTCAACCGTTCGCGCAAGCGCGCGCGTCGCGCCTCCAGCGTCTTCGTCGCGCGCGCGCGCGCGCCGTCGTCGCCGCGCATGTCGACTCACGCGCGCGCTCGGCGCATCGCGCGCGCGTCGCGCGCGCGACGTCGTGTGCCGCGCGCGATGCGCCGAGCGCGCGCGTCGAGACGATCGGCGTCGGCACTACGCGTCGCGCCGACGCGTCGCGCCGCGGCTCGCGTCGCGGCTCGACGACGACGCGCCGCGTCCCGCGCGCGCGCGCGCGGGCGAACGCGCGCGCGAGCGACGCGCGCGAGGGCGCGCTCGAGCGCCAGCGCTGGCGCGGACATGGCGCGGTCGACGGCGTCGCCGCGCGGCGACGCGGTCGCGGCGCGCGCGGGCGGCGCGGGCGCGCGGGGAGGTCGCGACCGCGCGACGCGCGCGCGCGGCGGCGCGCGATGCGCGGCGCGACGGACGCGGCGACGCGCGAGCGCGGTGAAGGTTGGATCTTTGAAGCGCGACGACGACGCGCGCGACGACGAAGACGCGAGCGGACGCGCGCGAACGACGCGCGCGGCGGAGGAAACGAGCGAGGAGACGTCGACGTCGGAAGACGCGACGACGGGGGAAACGACGAGCGGCTCGGCGAAGATGATCGTCGATAGCGGGGAGGTGGTGGACGAGCGGGACGGCGCGGGCGGGACGGTGCGGTTGCGTCGACAGCCGAAGGCGGAGGAGTCGACGACGCCGGGAGGGACGGTTCGTAAGAAGGTTGATCCGTCGCGAGGGGTTCGACCGGGGTTTAAGCGGTCGTACGCGCGAGAGGCGTTGCAGAGAGTTCGTCGGGACGCGGCGGACGCGCTGGACAACATGCGAGCGAGCCGAGACGACGCGGGGGCGTCGTCGTCGAAGGCTTCCGTCGGCGGTGATGACGAATTGTCTCGAGCGAAAGTGGCTGGCGAAGCCATGGCGCTCGCGAAAGTCACCGCCGACGCGCTCAGAGGAACCGGACCGATCACGATGGAAGAGTGGAGCTCGGCGATGTCCACGGCGTTGTCCGCGGTGTGGCGCGAACTCTGGTATCGATGGAGTTCTGTTTTGCGACGTTCGGCGTCTTGGGCGCTCGCAATTTCAGCCGTGATCTCCGCGGCGTTTCATTACATCGTCGGCCCGGCGTTCGTCAGTCCGAGACTTCCCATGATCGGCGACATCGCGAGTTCGGCGGTCGGGCGTCCCGTGCGCGTCGGGAGATGCAAGAGTCTGTCTTTCATGGGTGTTCTCGGTTTCGGCAAAGTCTTGGAGGTTGGTCCCGTAGTTCTCGGCCCGTCGGATACAGAGAAGAGCATAGTCGAAATAGACTCGCTGAAGATTTCTTACGACGTACTCCGTTCTATTTTGAGGAGAAAGTTGGTCACCGAGGTGCGCCTGGAGGGCGTCAACGCGACGCTTCGTCAAGGCGCAAACAACTCTTGGTTTGGGTATCCAGAAGATACGAAACCGCTGAGCTCGCGTCCTACGCTCAACCTCGCACCGAGCTCGAAGAATTCAAAGAAGAAGCAAGGCGCACCATCGGTCGAACTGAGAGTTGTTCGTCTCGACCGAGGCAACGCTAAATTGCACATCACCGGCGATCCAGAGCCGCGGAGATTGAACAATCTTCAAGGAAAAGCGGTGATTAACCACGTGGGTAGAGTCGAACTGGACCTGAACATGACGCCCGACACGAGACAAACGCCACCCACGAAGCGTCCGACGACTATGCTCGCCGATAGCCCCGTGATGAATTTGCGAACGGAGCAAACTCCCGCCATGTCGCGATCTTTGGAGACGGAGATTCAAAGAGGTTCGAATGGTGGGCAGATTCGTGTGTTTGCGACGCTTTCACCGCCACAGCAGCGAGGTTTTCGAACTCGGGATTGGCCAGATTTAAAAGTTCGAGCGCAACTTAACAACACGAGCGCCGCCGTTCTCGAGCGCGTCATTCCGAATTTACCGATCGACGTGCGTGGCGGGCGTTTGGATGGCGAAGTTCGGCTCATGTGTAACAGTCAAGCGACGTGGACCTTCCCTGATTTTGTCGGCCAACTCAAGGGTAAACATCTGTGGTTTCACTTCTTTGATTCCACCGATGACTTTGCGGACACCGACGTTGATTTGGTCTTTGAAGGCCAGCGAATGTACATACACGGCGGCGAGGGACACTTCGGGCATGTTCCGCTTACCATCACGGGCGATCTCGACTTGAACTCGCTTGGTGGTGAATATCGCCTCAGCGCTCAGGTGAGCCCCGTGGAGATACATGATTTGCGAGAGACGCTGGGCGTGCGTCCTTTGCCTCGTCCGGTGGCAGGAAGTGTGAAGGGCTTTTTGTACTGCTCGGGACCGTTGGATTCGCCAGTGTTCACCGGCAGAGCGGAGACCACAGATCCGACTTTAGCGGATTTGAGTAAGGCGAAACCTGGAACGGAGATGGCTTGGAGCGAAGAAGCTGTCAAGGGCGCCGTGGGCGAAGGTGCAGTCGCGGCGTACGACCGCGTTCCCTTCAAGTCTGCTAACGCAGTATTCACCGCGAATGTTAAAAAAGGCGAGTTCTCGCTTCACAGCGCTGAGGCGATTCCAGTGGATGGTGGAAAGTTGCGAGGTTCCGGCCGAATTTCGATCAAGCCTGATGCGTTGTTCGACCCTAACGCGTGCGATGTTGAAGGTACTGGTGTCGATCTCGACTTTCTTAAAATAGCCAAAAGATTGTCCCGAGACGAAGAACTGCCGTGGCTCGATCGCGTGTGCCCGTCCTCGCCGGCAAACGTGTCAGGAACGTTTGTTGGCGCGTTGTCAGAGCCAATCCTCAACGCCAATTTTACGGTCGAAGATGATGAGTACAAAGGACACTTGACAATGACACGAGATGGAGTGATGACAAACATTGAAACCCCGGTGCTCGAGATGAAAGCGTCGATCGCGACGAAATTTCAGCCCTTGGAGGAGCAACTCAAGGCGACGACGGTTGAACAAGCCATCGCACTCGGCAAACCAAAGGTGACTGACGCAGAAGCTGATCTCATGCTGAACGGCGCTGATGTTGCCGCGTGGATGAATGAAATAGATGCGGCGGATGCGCCTGATCGTCTCCGTCTCCGCCTCGGGGGGCGCACGCGGGTTAAGGGCAAGTTTGCGCAACCGCGTAACGAGGACGGCGAGGAGGTTGAAGACGCGTTGCCAACGTTTTCGGGGCACATGCAACTAGATAATTTACGAGTGAACAAATTAGAATTCGCTCCTAAAATGGCTGGAAAGCTCACGGTATCGGAGTCAGGCCTAAAGTTGCGCGCGAAGAACCGCGGTGACGAGCTCTTCGATATGTCTGTAGAAAGCGGAGGCAAGTCCATGGTGCAAATCCGTCGCAACAATTTGAAAATTTCTGCCGACGTCGATGATTTTGCGGGGAGCTTTGACGTCGCGGGTCTGTTGCTCGACGACTTAGAGTTTGCATCATTACGTGGCAAAGTAGAAGCGGCGAGTGCGAAAATTGATTTGCGTGATCGCGTCGGTGTTGGCAGCCTGCAGTTGAAGCAGCCACGTCTGAGTGGTATTTCGGGGGATTCACTGGAGGCCGACGTCACGTGGGCGGATCGCGTCGTCAGTCTTCAACGCGCGACGTTGAAGCAGGCGAAGTCGCAATACGATGCCGACGGAGACTATGCCTTGCCGGATGATATCTGGAACTCTTTGCCGAGCGAACGCGTCGTAGTTGAGGTGGAAGAAGTTTCAGAAGTTGAAGAAGTCCTCCTGCCGGCGCCAGTCGATGACGGCGTCGCGCAGTCGTCGCTGCCGGAAGACGTGCAAGTGATCGAAATCGTTCCGAAAGACGCCAAAAATAATACTGAGACGATCGTTGGTAAGCGAGTGAGATTTCCTCGTCCAGCGATTTTGGACAAAGTTGGTAATTCCGTAAAGAGTCTCGCCAAAAAACTCGACGCTTTGCGGAAACCGGCTACCACGACCACCGGCGAAAACACTCGTTCGGGTGCCGATGTTGTGGCTACCGAGCCCGTCGAGCCCGTTTCGAAGAAAGATGGAGTGCCCGAACCGATCATCGCACGAGCGACGAAGGATGTTGAGCAGCTCGAAACTGGCACAGACACGGACAGCGAAGGGACTGACGTGGACAAGCCTTCGAGCGCGTCGACTGAGATCAAAAACGTTGAAAGCGTCGCCGACGCCGCCGCCGTTGCTGAGACTGTTGCTGAGCAGACGAGTGAAAGCGAGAAAGAAACCTCTCTGATGGAGCCCGTGTTAGTCGCCGGGGAAGCGGAAGTAGCCCAAAAAGCGAAACCGAACGCCGCGGCGAACGCAGTTCGCGGCGTGTTGCGGTCGGCTCGTAACGTCGTCAAATCAAACAAAGTCAACGAGAAAGAGAAGGATGAAAAATCTCGTATCACGCTTTCATCTTACGAGAACGAGTTTAATTCGGACGTTTCTGGTGCGTGGCGCTTCCGACTCGCGGTGCCTGAGGCAGATATTGAAGAGATGCTTCCAGTTCTTCGTGTCCTTACGGATTTGCGAAAAGGGGCGACGCCCGAAGAGTATGGCCGAGCCAAGCAAGCGTTCCTCGAAGGTGTCGAAAAAACGGGATACGCGATCGTCGACTTGGCGAGGCAAGTTGATGAAGTTACGACGAAGCAAAAGAGCGAAGCTCCAGTCGCCGAGTCAGCTACGTCGACGGACGACACGAAGGAAGTTAGTGAGACGACGAAGACATTGCCCGGTTTACAAGATTTGAAGGGTGGTTGGCACGGTATGATTCAAGCCACCGGCGGCGGCGCTTTGGAGACGTTTGATTCGCCGCAACCGACGGAAACCGTCCTTTTCGACGTTGCCGGTAGCGATTGGCAATGGGGACCTTACAAAGTTGAACGCGTCGAAGCTCAAGGCGAAGCGAGTTCGAGCGAAGGCGTCAAGTTGACGAGCTTAGAAGTGTCTTCGGACGCCGCGAGTCTTTCCGTGTCGGGCGCTATCGGTGGTTCTCGTCAAGACGCGACGTTTGCCGTCAGAGACCTCCCAGCGCCCTTACTCGGCGCATTTGTTGGGCCGCTCATGCCCGAGCAAGACTTGAGCGACTTCCCACGAATAGGTGGCGATTTCCTCGTGCAAGGTCATTTGGGCGGTTCGGTGACGGCGCCCGAGGGCGAGTTCCTGATGAGACTTCGAGACGGCAAGATCGGTAATGTCAAGCTGAAGAGCGCCGAGTTGAGTGCGGAGTTGAACGAAGCTCGCCGTGCAGAGTTTGAGGGCGAGGCGGTGCCAGCTGTAGGTTCTGGTCTCGTGCGCATAGCGGGCGTCGTACCGCTTCCGGAAGCGAACGATCAGTCTCTCGCCGTCGACTGGCGTGTGCGAGAGCACGGCATGACGCTGCTCACGGCATTCGTCCCAGAAGTCGCCGAATGGCAGAGTGGATCGGCCGATATGTCGTTGCACGTCAGAGGTACGCCTGCGGCGCCTGTTTACGATGGCGTCATGGAAATAAGAAAGGCACGGATCTTGTCTCCTTTGCTCGCCCGCCCGATTTATCCGGCCAATGCGACTCTGCGCATCCAGCGCAACACACTTTACGTCGACGACATCGAAGCAAAGAGCGCCAAGGGCGTAGTGCGAATCAAAGGAGCCATGCCGTTGTTGAAGCCAAGCCGCAGCTCCGGTGGCGAGACGTGGGAAGGTCTCGTAGCTCGCGCAGACACGCAAGGAGGCGTAAAGATGACGATCGACGGCCTCGATGTCCGCGCAAGAAATGTGTACAACGGACAGCTGAACGCCGCTATGGTGGCGAAGGGAACTGTCACGGCCCCGGAACTTAGCGGAGATGTGCGATTCTCGAGAGGTACCGCGTTCGTGCAGCAGCAGCCACCGAACGCGGACGAAATGCTCAATCAAACGAAGTCTGGCGCGTTGTCGGGGGCGAAGAGAGATTCGCGCGGAGTGCTGGCTGGGATTTTAGAGCGAGCCGCGAGAGCAAATGATCCGAACCACGGCGAAGCGGGCAATCAGACTGAAAATGAACTCATGAACGAGAAGAATCTCGAAAAGTTGCAGAATTTGCGCTTACGAGGCCTTCATCTTTCTGTCGGACCTGAGATGTCTGTCGTTTACCCGTTTGTGTTGAACTTTGGCGTCAGCGGCGAACTCACGCTCGATGGCGTGATTGATGCAGGCCTTTTACGACCGAACGGCTCGCTTCTGTTCGATCGCGGTGACGTCAACTTGGTGGCGACACAAATCAGACTCGATCGAGACCACCCGAACAGAATTGTGTTCACACCAGAGCAAGGACTCGACCCCTACGTCGACATTTCCTTCCTCGGCACGGATCTTCGAGCTCTCATACAAGGCCCGGCTTCAAGGTGGACGGACAGCCTCACGTTAACGTCTTCTGCGCAGACTACTCCCGGCGAAGGTGACGCGACGCTGTCTCCAAGTGAAGCCGCTCGCATTTTCGAAGGTCAGCTGGTGGAATCGCTCCTCGAACAAGACGGAAAAATCGCCTTTAGCAACTTGGCGTCGACGACGTTGGCGTCGCTCATGCCAAAGATTGAGGCCGGTGGCAACGTCGGCAAGGCGCGCTGGAGATTGACCGCGGCGCCATCGTTGCCGGGTTTGCTTTCACTCGACCCTGACTTGGATCCGTTCAGCAACACTGGATCGTTTACCCTCGGCTCCGAAGCGGAGATTTCATTCGGCGATTCGTTGCAAGCGACGTTGAGTCGCAACCTCGACGCCGACGAAATGCGTACGGAGCTGTCGCTCATGTACAAACTTACCAGTAAGCTCCGAATGCAGTTAAAGAGCCTGTCGGCGTCGGCGACGAGAGTGATGTTCGAATTCAGCACGAAAGATTAATTCACATTGTAATTTTACACGCGTTGCTGCCGCGCTAAGGAGCTAACGAGCGTACGCATCCGAGCGCCCGCTCGTCTCGCATCCAGAAAGATTCCCCTAAAAGTGCACCGTTCGCGGCGTAAATATGAGGACATCCCTCTGTTGCGGCCGAATCGAAACGTACGGCGCGTACGACGCCGCGCGCGACGTCGGACGGATCGCGCATCAGACGCAAAGCCTTCGCGCCGAGGCGATAAAACGCCTGAAGCGCCGTCGGCCAGTCTCTAATCAAGCGCGTGTCCACCAGACCTGGATCCACTAAAACGGCCGAGGCGCCACCATCGCCCGACTTCGTCCACTCACGATGCTTCGCCGCGGCGTACGCGCTAATCGCGACTTTGCTCCACATGTAGTCGATCGCCGGGTTGTAATATCGCCCACCCTCGCCGCCCGTTTTCACCCATCGTCGAAACGCGTCCACGCCCAGCAACCGAGCCGTCGCGCACTGATGCACGAAGGATCCGACGAAAACCACCCGCATGCGCGCGCTGGTCTTTCCCGCGCGTCGTGCTTCGTCCACCAGTCTATCCGTCAACCGCACGACGTTTCGAAAATTCACCCGCGCCGTCGGACTCCCGTCGCCGCGAGACGCCGCGTTCCTATCCGTATTAAACACCGCCGCGCAGTGCACCACCGCGCGCACGTCCACGCCGCGCCGACGTATCTCACTCAACGACACCTTCATCACGTCTCGCTCGCTTCCCACGTCCAACGGCCCGACTAACTCGACCCTCGAATCCTTCGCCGCGCGTCGACACTCTCGCGCGAACGCGTTCGCCGCGTCCACCCCTCCCAACCTATACGGCACCACGATCGCGAACCCTTCCTTCGCCAGCGCGAGCGCGCTCGCGCGTCCGATCCCAGAGCTCCATCCCGTGACGAACACGCCGACGTCCAGCGTCCCGTCTTCTTCGTCTTCTTCGTCTTCGTCTTCGTCTTCGTCGCCTCGCGTCGTTCGCCTCGCGTCGACGCCGCGCGCGTCCTCGACCGCCCTCGCCACCGTCGCGCGCGCCATCACGCGCGCCAGCGCGAGCACCCAATCGAGCATCACGCACAGCACGTCCGGGCGCCACATCGCGCGCGGCGTCCACGCCGTCGTCGTCGTCGTCGTCGTCGTCGTCGTCGTCGTCTCGCGCGTCGTTCGCATCGTCCCGTCGTCGTCGCGCGCGCCCGCGCGCGCGCACCGCACGCGCGCGTCCGCGCCGTCCGCGCGCGCGCGCTCGATCGCCTCGCGCGTCGCCCGCGTGAGCGCGAGCGTCGGCGACGACATGCCGCCGCGATTTGACGTCAGAGCGCGACGCCGCGCGACGACGACGACGCCGCGCGCGATGCTCGCCAGGCTCGCGCGAGGCGCGACGCGCGCGCGCGAGTGCGCGACGCGCGCGACTCGCGCGCGACGCGCCGTCGCGCACGCGCCCGGGAGCGCGACGCGCGCGCGACGCGTCGACGTCGCGGCGCCGCTGTCGCGACGGCGCTTCGCGGCGAGCGCGACGCGCGGCGCGCGATGCGGCGCGAGCGAGGGCGAAGAAACGGTCGCGAGCGACGCGGCGACGACGACGGCGGCGAGCGGGGCGCCGAGCGCGGCGCGACGGAAGCGCGTGCTGAGCGGGGTGCAACCCACGGGGTCTATCCACCTGGGAAACTACTTTGGCGCGATTAAAAATTACGTCAAGTTGCAAGAGGATTACGACGCGTTCTACTGCGTGGTGGATTTACACGCGATAACCGCCGGAGGACACGATCCGACGGCGCTGGAGGCGTCGACGCGGACGAGCGCGGCGATTTATTTAGCGGCGGGGGTGTCGCCGGAGAAGGCGAACGTCTTCGTGCAGAGTCACGTGCCGGCGCACTCGGAGCTGTGTTGGCTGTTGAATTGCGTGGCGCCGATCGGGTGGTTGGAAAAGATGATACAGTTTAAGGAGAAGGCGCGCAAGGCTGGGGAGGAAGTGAGCGTGGGGTTGTTGGATTATCCCGTGCTCATGGCGGCGGATATTTTATTGTACAAGGCGGATTTGGTGCCCGTGGGCGAGGACCAGCGGCAGCACTTGGAGCTCACGCGCGATATCGCGGGGCGAGTGAACTCGTTGTACGGGGGGAAGAAGTGGAAGAAGCGCAAAGGTAAGGCGCCGAGTGGGCGCTCGCGAGGAGGGGACGTGCTGATGGTGCCGGAGGCGTTTACGCCCAAGGAGGGCGGACGCGTCATGTCGCTCACCGACGGAACGGCGAAGATGAGCAAATCTAACCCGGCGGAAGGGTCGAGGATCAACGTGTTAGACACTCCGGATGAGATCGCGAAGAAACTCAAGCGATGCAAGACGGATGCGTTCGAGGGTCTGGAGTTTGGGAACCCGGAACGCCCGGAGGCGAACAACCTGTTGACGATGTATCAGTTGTGCACCGGGCTGACGCAAGAGGAAGTGCTGGCTGAGTGCGGATCCATGCGATGGGGTGATTTCAAGCCGCACCTGACCGATGCCGTCATCGCTCACTTGTCCCCGATTCAAGGTCGCTACAAGGAAATCATGGACGAGCCGGGATACTTGGAGGACGTGTTGAAGCGCGGCGCCGAAAACGCCAACGAAGTCGCGAATTTGACGCTTAGAGACGTGCGCGACGCGATGGGCTTCGTGCAGTACTAAACACTGGAATAAATTTAAAGTTTTCAATCAATCATTGCATTAAAGTTCGTCCCTCGTTCCTCGTTCCTCTTCGTCGTCTTCCACGTCGCCGACCTCCGCCAGAATCTCGTCCAGGCTCGGAATCACGGTCGCGTTCGTCGCGTTCGTCGCGTTCGCGTCATCCACCACGGTCGCGTTCACCTCGATCTCGACCGTGGCGTTCCCCTCGTTCGTGGCGTTCGCCGTCGCGTTCGCGCCGCCGCCCAAACTCTTCGGTCCGTCCTTGAGGTTGAACAAGTCCAAAATGGAATCGTGCGCCCTGTTCAAGTTGGCCACCGCGCCGCCGGTTTCTGGCGCGTAAGAGTACAGGCCGTACACCAACGCTCCGCCGACGGTCAAACTCACGAAGCGCTGCGCCAAACCGATCTTTTTCGCCTCCGCGTCAAACGCCCACATCGGCGAAAAGATTTCGTTAATCGGCACCGTATCGTCCGTCAGATTCGGCATGATCCAAAAGTGTTCCCCGGTAAAGATCCACACCACCACGAACACCACCAACCGCACGGTGAAAATCACCGCAAACGTCACCAAAATCGCCACGCACACGTACAGGATCAACTTTTTAAACCAAATCGGCGCCAGCGGAAACAAGCACATCGCCACCACCAACACCGCGAACAATCCGCTCAGCACCACGCTCTTCCAGCTCATCGGCATCTCGTACGTCCACGCGTAGAACGCATCCTCCACGAACGTCTGATCGCGCGTTCGCATCAGGTAATGCGGAAACTTGACCAGCTTCACCCGTCCGCTTCGCGCGTGTTTTATCTCTCGCTCGCACCGCACGATGTATCCCCGTTGCAGCAGGCACGCCCCGCAGTGCTTTATCCGCATCGCGTTCACCTCGTCTCGCTTCGCCGCGTCCGCCTCCATCTCTCGCCGCTGCCTCTCGTCCACGGCGCAGTACTCATCGAGCACGTCGACGCGCTCGCGCAGGACGCGATAGAAATCTTTCCCTCGAAAGAAATCGAATCGATTGTCCCCGAGTCGCGCGCTCCGCGTCTCGGGACCGTCGCGCCCGCGCAGGACGTACGCGAGGTGGTCGATCTCCTGCGCCGCGCGCTCCTTGCGCGCGCTCATGTCGGGGCGTCGCGAAGTGGCGCGATCGCCGCCGCCGACGTCGCGTCACATCGCGACGCCATCGCGCGGCGCCGTCGCGATGGCGTCCGTCGACGTCGTCGCGGACGCGCTCGAGCGGCTCGAGGACGCGGGCGTCGACGCCGCGCGCGGCGCGGACGCGCGCGCGCTCGCGGCGTGGGCGCGCGGGGAGGCGCGACGGGACGACGGCGACGACGACGCGCGCGTCGCGCTCGCGCGGGCGTGCGCCGCGGCGATGCGGCGCGCGGGAGGCGCGACGGGCGACGCGGACGCGCTGGTAGACGGCGCGCGCGCGAGCGGGGACGACGCGGACGCGCGCGAGGCGTTCGTGGACGCGCTGCGGCGGTGCGCGACGACGCTGCAGGTGACGGCGCTGGAGACGGCGGCGCGCGCGGCGAGGGAAGGCGGTGAAAAGCGCGCGAGCGCGAGCGAACGCGCGAGGGAAGACGCGATGGACGCGGACGAGACGGGGGAGCGCGCGGTGCGAGCGATCGAGCGGTTGGCGAGCGGACTGGAGGACGCGGCGTCGAAGTCGACGACGGAGGTTTTGGACGCGGCGACGGCTCGAGCGACGGCGACGCTGCGCGAGTTGCCGGAAAATCACGCGCGTAAGGTGTTGGACGCGTCGAGTTGGACGAACGCGCAGCGGGAGTTGATCGAACGCGTGGAGAGGGCGTTGCATGATGAGTACAAGGCGCGGAGGGAGATGGTGGCGAAACGCGCGCAAGTGACGACGACGTCGTTTTGTTATAGCGCGAGATTGAACGCGCTGAAGGACGTGCGCGAAGAGTTCGCGCGCAGAGTCGTCAGTGAGCTTCACGTCGCGCCGCAGGTGACGATGGACGACGTGTGCGACGCTCGGTACGCGGACTTAGCCGTGGCCGGGATCAAGGTGACGGCGGGGAGCGACGGCTTACAAAGCGCGGTGAAAAAGGTGCTCATGGGAAGCGTTCCCGATCGAGGTGGTCGCACCGACGGCAGCGATCGCGCGGCGATGCCCGCTTTCGCGGCTCGAACCGACGCGCCGAGTGGTGGTCGAGGCGGCGGCGGGCGCGGTGGCGGCGGCGACAAGCCGAAACCGACTCCGAAACCAAAGAAAAAGGGCGCCGTGCGTTGGTGAATCCGCGCGCGCGCGCGTTCGTAGAAAGCAGCGATGCATCGTCATAGCCACCCATCGCGTGCTCCTCCTTAGTTTGTCGTATTTTGTGAAATCATTACAAAGCCTTCTACCGGTACACGCGTAGATTACGCCTGGTTCTTCAGCGCCTCGCTCGTGGCTTCGAGCGCGTCGCCGATGCACAACAGATTCTTCGTCATCAGGCGGGTCACCGCGAGTTGTGCCACTTGCGGCGGCACCATCTCGACATTGATCAACGAAATGTTCGCGCCGCGCGTCGGCCATTCGAAAGGCACGTCCAAGACGGCGACGGCGCCGTTTGGCAGCGCCGCGCGCACCAATGACTCGCCGGAACTCCATCTGAGCGCCGTTCGCGCCGCCGCCGCCGCGAGGGCCTCGGCACGTTGCGCCGTGGCGGCGATGCGAAGGCGGATTTCCGCCAACGCGCGAGCGAGGACGGGCATGCCCGCCGACTCTTCGATGATGTCGAGGATGGGCGTGTCCGACGGTTCGAGCGTCGCCCCGGCGAGACGAGCGCTATCCTTCATCAAGTGCAGCGTGACCGTGTGCGTCGTCGAGCTCGGGCCACGCGGCTTGGCGCTTTCCATGGCGAACTCGGGCGTCGCGGGCAAGTGCGTGTGAATCTTGAGCACGAGGGCGTTTTCTTCGATGGCCATGATTTCCACCCCTTGTAAAGTGACTAGCAATTTCGTTTGCTCGAGCACCGCCTCTTGCGCTTCGGCGATTTGCGCCGACATTTCCGCTTCTCGCGCCGCAGCCTTGGAGATACCGATCAAGTACTTGGCCTGGGCGTTGATTTGATCAATCGCGCTCTCGTCCGGCGCCAACTCCGCCTTGAGTTCGCTCGCGCCGCTTTGATTCTCGCTCAACTTCACATTCACCTCGCGCAGTTCCGCATCGAGCGCTTCGAGCTCGCGCTGTAACTCCTCCTTGGACTTCGCCCGGTCCGCGGCGCTCACCGAGGCGTCTCCCGCCTGCGCTTCCCACGCCGCCGCCGCGGCTTCCGCCTCCAACTGCTCTAATTCTTCCACAACCTCCGTCAACGCCCTATGCTCGACGCGAAACGTCTCGTACTCGTCCCCGAGCGACGCAATCTCGCGTTCCATCTCCTCCGCCCGTCGTTCGTTCTCGTTCGTCAAATTCTTCAACCGCTGTTGCAAAGCTTTGAACCCTTCGCTCTCCGTCGGCGTCTCCTTGGGCAACGGTCGCGATTCCAAAACCGCCTTCAAAAACGCCTGTTCCGTCGACAACTCGATCGTCCCGAACTTCAACCGCTTAATGTGCGCCTTGATTCGCTCCAAATCCCCGTCCCCGTTCCCGAGCGCCTTCTCCCGCGCCTGCGACAAAATCTTCGCGAACGAATCCTCCGTCTGATTCAACTCCTTGAGCGCCGCGCGAAATCCAACCCCGCTCGGCGCCTCCCGCAGCGTCTTCATCGCGTCCGACTTCGCGAACACCCCCGGCGAGTGCACGGATATGTCCTCGAACCGCAGCTGCAGCGGCGCGATCGTCGTCAGCGATTCCGACGCCGGTCGTTCCATCGTCCCCGTCGTTTAAATCGAAATCGTTTCAACGCGTCGTCCCTCGCGCGCCGCCGCGCGTCCGTCGTCGTCCCGCGCGTCCGTCGTCGACGCTCGCGTCCGTCGATCGTCCCGTCGCCGCGTCCCGGCGCGCGTCCCGGCGTCGCGGTGTGCGTCGCCGTCGTCGCGCGCCGTCGCCGTCGCCGTCGTCGTCGGGCTGTCGTCCCCCTCGTTTGAAAAAAAATTTTTTTTTTGAAAAAGGGCGCGCGATCGCGCTTTGTGTGATGGCAAAATGATGTGTCGCAACACACTTGGAAACAAGAGGTACGAGGGGTAAGCTCCAGATCTCCAATCTCCCCGAAAGCGGTCGCACATTTTTGTTTATTACGGGTCGGTCGCGCGGTCAACGTCGCGTCGCGTCGACGCCGCGACGCGGTCAACGCGCGCGGACGCGAGACGACGACGCGGACGCGCGACGACGACGACGACGACGACGACGGGATGACGGTGTTCGACGCGTTTCAAGGCGGCGCGCACGTCGAGCTGTTCGACGCGAAGACGCATCGCGCGCGACGCGGGCGCGCACGTCGCGACGGTTCGAGTCGCGTCGATGGATGCGACGACGACGACGACGGTGACGGGACGCGACGCGCGTGGCGAGGCGGCGGCGGGCGAGCGTACGACGCGAGCGCGCGAGGGTACGTCGTGCGCGTGCGCGGAGGTGGAGCGGGCGCGCTCGCGTGCGGGGAGGACGGCGCGATGGGCGCGACGCAGCCCATCTTGGCGATGCAGCTGCGCGCGTCGGGGGGGGCGAACTTTTCGTTCGAGGTGCGCGTGCGCGACGCGGCGGACGCGCGACGCAGGTTGGTGTTTAGTTCGTCGTTTTCCGAGGTTCGGCCGACGCCGTTGCACTGTCAGGTGCCGTTGAGAGATTTGCCGCGCGACGAGTGGGTGACTTTGCTCCTGCCGCTCGTCGAGCTCGTGCCGGTGTGTTTTTCGAGCGGGAGCGCGGGGTACAGGTCGATCGATGCCATCGTCATTCGCGGGGAGTGTTCGATTCGTAAGATATTCACCCTGCGAGGCGACACGCAGGCGCAGGCGTGGACGGAGTCGCGCGCGGGCGAGACGCCGCGGCAAGCCATCGTGATTCCGCGCGAGTGCGATTTCCCACCGGGCGTGCGCGCGGCGGCGCACACGGTGATCCCGAGTCAAGATCCGGCGCTTTACGACGCGCACGAAGAAGAGTGTCGCGTGCGCGAACGTAACCGCGAGGTGAGGATGCCGATCAAAGTCGCGTTCGGTCGTCGAGCGCCGACGTCTCAGCGAGAGCGTCGCCGAGAGCGCGCGGACGCCGCGCCGGCGCGCGCTTCGGACGACCACACCGACGTGCGATGGTCTGATCTCGACCAAATCATGTCGAACTTACGTGTTCGCGACGCAGGTGGCGCCGGAGTGCGGCATTCTCTCGCGTCTTCGTCGTCTTCGTCGTCGTACGCGAGCTCGCGTCGCACCGCGGACGAAGCCGCCGAAGAGCTCGACATGCGAAACGTCAACGTGTCGCTCGGAAACTTATCGATCCACGGCGGGCGCGAGCACCACAGATACGCCGACGTGGACGACGAAGACGTCGACGAGGGCGACGAAGACGTCGACGAGGGCGACGAAGACGTCGACGAGGACGAAGACAATGATTACGAAGACAATGATTACGACGAAGACGATTACGAAGACGACGACTACGAAGACGACGACTACGAAAACGACGCTTCGCGTCTCGAAGACGACGACGAAATTCTCAGCCCTTTCGACGGCGACGTCGATGACGACCACGACGATCGCGCGTTCGACCTGGACGACTCCGACGTAGACGCGTAGCGACGACGCGTAATCGCGCGCGACGCGCGTCGCTTTACGCGTTCGCGTTCGCGTCCGCGCGTCGACGCTTTTAATACCCCACCGTGACGCACGCCACGCAAATCAAAAAATCATCGTTCGCGTCCCCCTGCGCCGGAATCGAAATCCAACTCCTCGCGCGCAACCCACCGGTGTCTATCTGCACGTCCACCACCTCTCCGTACGGAAACACCTCGCGCACGCGTCCCGCGTCCACCTTCGCGTTCTCCGGCACGCCCAGCTGCACGTGGATCTTCATCTTCGCGTACCCCCCCGGCACCACCGCTCGCACCGACGGCACGCTGTTGAATTCGATGGCGTTCCGACACGCGCGCACGGCCGCCTTCGTCGCGTCCTGCCCGTGCTGATCCGCGCCGAAGCCGCACTCGGCGAAGAGCGCGCGCTCGAAACCGCGCGGCGCGAAGATTTTGGTGCCGTCCTCGAACGACTCGACGAGCCCGTCGTCGCGGCGCGTCGCGGCGAACGGTCGAGATCGCGGTCGAGGTCGCCGCGGCGCGTCGCGGGCGAACGCGCGCGCGACGCGCGTCGCGGCGCGCGTCGCGGCGCGCATGGATGTGACGCGACGTAACGGTTTCGGCGCCACTGATGGGCGCCGCGGCGAGCGACGGGCGCGACGGCGCCGATCGCGCCGCGGCGACGTCGAGCGAGCACACGGTCGGGCGCGAGGCGATGCGGCGCGCGAGCGCGGCGTCGATGCGCGTGCGCGCGGTCGACGGCGCGGCGGCGATGCCGCTCGAAGACGCGGCGCTCGCGGAGGCGCTGCGACGCGCGACGCGCGACGACGGGCGCGGACGGCCGCTCGACGACGCGTTCTTGCGTCCGGTCGCGCGCGCGCCGGCGACGGAGGAGACGGCGGACGACGAGGCGCTGGCGCGCGCGCTGCAGGCGGAGGAGCTGGCGAACGCGCGCGAGACGGCGCGAGGGACGGATGTCGACGGCGGCGCGCGCGCGCGCGCGACGTCCGCGCCCGCGACGGGCGCGTCGACGAGTGACGCGTGCGTCGGGTGCGGGGGCGCGCTCGGCGCGCTCGAGCGCGTGACGAGCGTGAGAGCGTTGGGCGGATGTTGGCACGCGCGATGTTTTCGCTGCGACGATTGCGGAGAGCAGCTTCGGGGCGTGTTCGGCGGCGGGGGGGAGTACGTCGTGACCGGTAAACCGGGCGAGGATCGTAGGTTATTTCACGCGAGGTGCTATCGGGAAAGACACCGGCCGACGTGTTGCGTGTGCGCGGCGTGTATTCCGTCTCGCGACGGGTACATACATTTCGAGACGACGCCGTACTGGGGCGAGATTTCGTGCGTAGAGCACGCCACGGACGGAACGAATCGGTGCGATGGATGTAGGCGGTATGAAAAGCGCGGCGGTGAGGAGTACATCGCCGCACCCGATGGCAGAACGCTGTGTTTGGAGTGCGTGCAAACCGTCGTCATCGACACCAAGGACGCCGAACCGTTGTATCGCGATATCCTCGACTTTTTCGGAACGTATGGCTTGAGCGCGCTCGGTACCGGCGGGGAATTGCCGCCACTATATCTTTGCACGCAGGACGTCATCAATCACGTCGACGAGGAAGAAAAATGGCACCAAGGTCGCACCTCGCAGGTACGCGGTATGTGCGTGTCGCACGTCGAAACGATATCCACCGTCTACCGACAACCGACTTGGAAACCATCCAACGCGGGATCAGTGTTCGACGTCTTCGGTCAGCTTGACATGGTCGAACACCGCATCCCTCGATCGACGACGCAAAAAGTCACCGCCATCATCGTCCTGTCCTGTCTTCCTCGCGTGCTCTTCTCTTCGATTCTGGCGCACGAGTGCATGCACATGTACCTCCGTTTGAACGGATTTCCCACCCTCGAACCGATCGTTGAAGAGGGTTTGTGTCAGCTGTTCGCCTTGCTTTGGATCGAGCGTCAAATGGCGTCCCAAAACGCCACCGCATCCGACGCCGCGCTCGCCGCCTATTGCTGCGAAGCCATTCGAGAAGATCCGAGCGAGATTTACGGCGTCGGCGCTCGCCTCGCCATCGACGCCTACGACGCCCACGGCCTCGTCCGCGTCCTCGATTCCGTCAGACGCACGCGTAACTTCCCCATTTCTTCGTAATAGCCACACCCGATCGCGTCGCAGCCGCTCCCGTCTCTTCGCCGTCGATTTCGCGCGTTCGCCGTCGTCGCTCGGCGTCCCAAGACCTGAGCTCGACCTCGATGGATCCGCGCCCGCACATTCGCGCGCGTCGTCGCGCGTCCGCGTTCGCGCCGCGATGGACGCCTCCGCGAGCGCGATCAACGACCAGATGGCCGCCGTCTCCCTCGCGCCCGCGTTCGCGCGCGCCGAGCCGCTCAAGGGCGCCGCCGTGCTCTACGCCAAAGACCTCGACGGAAGCGACGGCGCGCGCCTCCTCGCCAAGCTCTGCGGCGTCGGCGTGACGACGCAGATGTTTAAAAAGTACACCGGCGCGTGTAAAACCTCGCCCGTGCTCGTCGCGGCGAGCGGGGAGACGGTGGAGGGGGCGACGGAGATTCTGGAGTGGACGCTCGGCAAGGCGAAGGCGGGCAACGCGAGCGTGACGCACCCGGAGGCGTGCGATGCGAACGAAATCGATCGATGGGTGACGTTCGAACGCGATGTGATGCGAACGCCGATGCTGACGGCGGTCGGGATGCTGTCTGGGACGATCGCGATGGATGAGGGGGCGTTCGAGGCGGCGAGAGCGGCGCTCGCGGACGCGGCGAGCGAGACGAACGCTCGATTGGGACGATCGAGGTTTTTGGCGGGAGATGCGCCGTCGGCGGCGGATATCGTCGTCGCGGCGGCGTTGTTCCCGGCGTTCGCGAAGGCGCTGGATCCGGCGGCGCGGGATGCGTTGCCGAACGTGGTGCGGTTTATGGAAGAAATGGCGGCGCACGAGGATGTGAAAGCCGTCATGGGGAAGCTTCGGATGTGCGATATGATTCGCATGCCCAAGGCAAAAGCCGCGAAAGCACCGAAGGAGAAGAAGGCGGACGATCCGAACAAGTCGGCGCCCGGGGCTGGGAAAGCTGAGAAGAAGAAGGAGACGGGTCTCGGTTTATCCACCAAGCGCGACGAGGATTTCGGCGCGTGGTATTCGCAAGTGGTCGTCGCGGGAGATCTCATCGATTATTACGATATTTCTGGTTGCTACATCTTGAAGCCGTGGGCGTACGCGCAATGGGAGTACTTGAAAGAATTCTTCGATCGCGAGATCAAAGAGCTCGAGGTGGAAAACTGCTACTTCCCCATGTTCGTCTCGGCGAGCCGATTAGAAGCGGAGAAGGACCACATCGAAGACTTCGCCCCGGAAGTTGCGTGGGTTACTCGAAGCGGAAACACCGATCTCGAGGTCCCGATCGCGGTTCGCCCGACATCAGAGACGGTGATGTACCCGCATTACGCGCAATGGATTCGTTCGCACAGAGACTTGCCTTTGCGATTAAACCAGTGGTGCAACGTCGTGCGCTGGGAATTTAAGCATCCAACTCCGTTCATTCGTTCGCGCGAGTTCTTGTGGCAAGAGGGACACACCGCTTACAGTAGCAAAGCGGAATGCGACGTCGAGGTGCGTCAAATCTTGGAGCTCTACCGTCGAGTGTATGAAGAATATCTGGCCGTGCCCGTCGTTCCGGGTAAGAAATCTGAAAAGGAAAAGTTTGCCGGTGGCGATTACACTACTACGGTCGAAGCGTACGTGCCGGGATCTGGTAGAGGCGTGCAGGGTGCGACGTCACACTGCTTGGGCCAAAACTTCGCGAAAATGTTCAACATCGAGTACGAAGACACGAAGGGTGGGCGCTCTTTGGTGTGGCAAAACTCGTGGGGCTTCACCACGAGAACGCTTGGTGTCATGTACATGGTGCACGGCGATGACGACGGCCTCGTGCTGCCGCCAAAGGTCGCGCCGGTGCAGGCGATCGTCATTCCAATCCCTAATAGTAAGCTTTCGGACGAGGCCAAGCAGAAGATGGACGGTACGTTTTATTTCACTCGCGCAATCGCGTTTCCGACAGTTTTTCTCGCAACGACTTTCTTACCTGCGAAGTGCTCGATTTCGATGAGCATAATCGCCATTTAAAGGGTCGGATAAAAAATGCCAAGGCGCCTTTACCAATATCTGGTCGAAACCTTCGGGTCATGGCTTAGTTATAATGGCTTGGGGTCTAAATTCCTTTGCTTCACGCGGAGGCGCGATGGGTTCACTCTCGGCGTACTAACCTCGTACTTTTCGCTCTATAGAAATCGCGACTGGCATGTGCAAGTCGCTCAAGGCCGCTGGCGTGCGATCCAAGCTCGATAACCGCGACAACTACACGCCAGGTTGGAAGTATAACCACTGGGAACTGAAGGGGGTGCCGATGCGCGTCGAATTCGGCGCGCGCGACTTAGAAACTGGCACGTGCGTGATCGCCAGACGTGACACTCGCGAGAAGGAAACGGTCAAAATCGAAGATTTGACTAAGCGATGCTCCGAGTTGTGCGAACAAATCCAAAAGGACATGTTCGAGCGCGCTAGGAAGATTCGCGACGAAAACATCGTCTCTCTCACGTCTTGGGACGGCTTCATCGAAGCCTTGGACGCCAAGAAGCTCATCATGACACCGTGGTGCAACACCAAGGACAGCGAAGAGCTCGTCAAGAAGAAGTCTACCGCCGAGTCCACGGGCGGTGCGGCGAAAACGCTGTGTATCCCGTTCGAGCAACCCGCGCTCGAAGCCGGCACCAAGTGCTTCATCACGGGCGAACCCGCCACATGCTGGGTTCTCTGGGGCCGATCCTACTAAATAATCGCCGCGCGAGTGCGCGCGGGCGTGTGCGCGCGTAGGTGCGTGATGTGATACTACGCATGATATTCATACTTCATACTATCTAATCTCTAACGCCCGCGATGCGCGATCGGTGGTCCGTTATCGGTATAATCGCTCTTCGAAATGTACTGGTTCGAAGCGAAGATGGTTTTCGCCGCCATCGCGGCGCCCGTCCAAGGCGCGTGCGACCACGTGGTTTCTGGCATGTACTCCGGAATGTTTACCATCGTTGGCGTCAACGAGGGCGGCAAACTCGACGTGAGCTCGTGAAACAAGCGAGCATCAAGCCCAGAGACTTTGCTGGCCACGCCGTGCACGAAGACGCTGTCCAACACGAACCGTCTCAATTCTGACGAGCACTTTTGCACGCACTCGCACACGTCGTCCACGATCGGCATCACCGCCTCTCCACACTCGTACAATTCGTTCGTCAGCTTTAGCGCGCTTCCATCCGGCATGGCGAATGTCTCTTGCTCGCACTCCACGGTGGCGCACCCTCGCGCCAACGCCTCGTACTCCTCCCGCGTCGCCGCACATTTCCCCAACTTCCGACGAATATCACTCGCCGTCGTCAAATCTAACGCAATCCCTTGTTTCTTCCTCACCGCCTCCACCAGCGCGCGATCCATCGCTCGTCCTCCCGCGTCGTCGTTCCGCCTCGTCGTCGAGTGCGCCGTCGCCCCCTCCACCACGCACGCGCACTCCACCCCTTGCTCTCCCACATCGATCGCCACTCCGCTCGCGCGTCCACACGCATACATCGCGCACACCGCCTTATCTAAAAACGCCAACCCTCCGACGTTGAACTCTTCAAAGAACATCCTCGCCGTTCGCTCGCGCGTCCTGTTCGACGTCCCGCTCGCCTCGCACGCCACCACCATCCCCTCGCTCCCTCGCTCCCATCCCAGGTCGCCGTACGTCATCGCGCGCACGACGCACTCGTACGCGTCCACGTCTTCGACGCGCGACCGCGCGATCGCGTCGAACGCGCCGTCGTCGCTTCCGTTCCCGCGTCCAGCGCTTTTCGCGCGCACTCGACCGCGTCGCGTCGCGCTCGGCGCGCGCGCGACGCCGTCCAGCGCGTACCCGCCCCGCAGATCGCCGTCCACGACGTCCAGCACCGTCACCGGCGCGTCGCTCGCCATCGCGCGTCGTCGTCTGTCGCGCGTCGCCCGTCGCGCGTCCGCGGTCGACGCGCGGCGCCACACGCCGTCGCCATGCGCGGCGCGTGCGCCAAGTGCGTCGCGCGGTGCGCGGCGCCGATGTTCGCGCGACGGGCGCCGTGCGTCGCGCCGCTCGCGTCGGCGCGCGGCGCGCGAACGTCGGCGCCGCGCGTTCAAAGTTTGAATCATCAGCGACACCATCAACGACGCGCGAAAGCGACGACGACGACGACGAACCGACGCGCGATGACGGCGGTGGCGTCCTCGATCGACGGCCGCGCGGACGCGGCGTCGACGTCGGCGACGTCGATCGCGAAGGATGCGGATGAACCGCATCTCATCCTCGTCGACGGGTTGAGCTTTGTGTTTCGAGCGTACTACGGTTGGAACGCGCGCGGAAGCGGCGAAGGACTGACGAACTCGGCTGGAGAGGATACGTCGGTGTTGTACTCGTACGCGCACACGATATGCTCGCTGTTGGAGCTGAAACCGACGCACTTGGCGGTGTGCATGGATGCGAAAGGAAAGACGTTTCGACACGAAATGTTCGTCGAGTACAAGGCGAATCGACCGCCGACGCCGGAGCCGTTATTGGAGCTCATACCGAAGGTCGAGCAGCTCGTGCGGGACATGGGGGTGCCGTTATTGAGGTTGAGTGGGGTTGAGGCGGACGATATCATCGGTACGGTGAGCAGACGCGCCAGTGATGCGGGCTTTCGAGTGAGCATTTGCTCGCCGGACAAAGACTTTTATCAGTTGCTCGGGCCGAAGACGAAGATGTTGAAGCCGAGCAAGAGCAGCAAGGGCGATCCGTTTGATCCGTTCACGGTTGATGATTTCCGAGCGATGCACAACAACGTCATCGAACCCGAGCAATTCATTGATTTTTTGGCCCTCGTCGGGGACAGCGCCGATAACATTCCGGGCGTCGAGGGCGTCGGCCCGAAGACGGCGTTGGCGTTGCTCGAACAGTACGGCGACATCGAAAGCGCGCTCGCCAACGCGGCGAACGTCAAGGGCAAACGCGCGCGCGAGAGTTTATTGAGCGAAAAGGGTGCGGCGAGCGCGGCGCTCTCCAGACGTCTCGTGGAGATTCGTCAAAATTTAACCGTGCCGTCGCTCAACGAGCCGCTGCTCCCGCTCGACAGCCTTCGCGTGCGCCCGCCCGCTGACGGCGGCGCCGCCGCGACACGCGCTTTCGAGCGCTACGAATTAGACACCGCCTTCGAACGATGGCGTCGGCTCGCGCTCAGCTAATCGCGCGCGGCGGCCTCGTCATGTAATATTTCTACGCTCGTTGTTTAAGCACCCGTCGCGCGATTTGGGCTCCAACACCCTCTGCACAAACTCGCACCGCGAAACCGCACACACGCGCGCGCACGGCGATCGACGCGCGCGAGTCTCGACGAGACAAGAAAGAAACCAAGTCTCGAACGCACCGCTCGTCGCGCGTCGACGCGGCGACGCGTGGGTGTCGGCGGTCGCCGCGCGATCATGTCGGACGGCGAGCGCGCCGGATTGTTGGCGGACGCCGAGACCCCGCAGACGACGAAACACAACTCGCGATGGATCGCGAAGCGATGGCGCGTCTTCGCCGCGCTCGGCGCGGGGGCGTGCTTGCTCGCGATGGGCGTGGCCACGCGCGCGGCGCGCTCGAACGAAGCCGCGCTCGGCGCGAACGAAGACCAAGTGAAGCGCGAGACGATCGACGCGCGGCTCAAGTCGGTGTTTGGGATATCGTTAGAAGATTTCGCCGCGCTCGTGAGGGATGAGAACGATGTGCAGATTGCGGGGAAGGAGTTGTACGAGAAGAAGAAGCAGTATAAGAGGCTGCAGCAGATGGAGCGGGCGTGGGAAAAGACGGAGGCGGCGGCGTTGGCGAAGGCGCGGGAGGAAAGAGAGCTCGATGCGGCGTCTGCGCCGCTGTCGACGCCACAAAGCGATTTGATCAGCGATAGTGAGCCAGTGGAGGCACTCGTCGAGAGTGAAACGCCTGTGGAGTTGGAATCAAGCAACAAAACCGCTGACGCCGTTGGCGAGAGGGAGGCGCCAGCAGAAGAGTCGAGCGACGGAGCCGCGGATTCTATCGCCGTACTGAAGCACACGCTCGAAGTGCCGGTAAAGGTGCTCGCGAGAGAGGATAAGCGACATGCTCGGCGGAAGTTGCGCAGGGGTGTCGAGGCGCAACTGGGCGCCATCGAAGAGTACGACGACAACGAGGAAATCGCCGAAGAATCGTCGGCGATTTTGCCCGTGTATTTCCATACGGAGAAGAGCGGTGGAACATCACTCGTGTTGCACACGCTAGAGCTCATGAATTCGGACAACGATGACGTGCTCGGTTTGATCAATCGTGTGCGCAGCGAAGACGTCATGCTTGACAAAGATCTGCGTGCGAAACATGCGTTGTGCCCGGGGAGCGCTATGTTTTTGACGACGGTGTGGAAGGCTGGGACGGTTTGGGAACCGGGACATCCGCGTCCGCTCGAGGATTCGACGCGGGAGAATTGGGAACAATGTCGATTGTTGTCGAGTCATACCGGTCGAGAACTCTTGCGCCGAACAACAGAACTTGAAGCGGAACTCGGACTATCACGTCCAAAGATTCTCATGGGCATGTTCCGCGACCCCGCGGAGTATGAACAAGCAGCATGGCGAAGCGAGCTGTTCATGTATCACGATCTTCGCGCCAAACTTGGCTGGGGAAAGCTCGCGCAAACCCCACTCGGATCCGCGCTCACTCAGGAAGAGCTGAAGGACTTCGGAGCCGACAGCAAGTTCGCCAAAATCATGCTCGAGGATCACTGCAAAGCCGGCTTGGATAAGAACTTCCAAACGAAGAAGTTACTCGAGGATAAGTGGACGTCCATGAAGGACAACCACGACGCCATCATGGCGCTTGCGAAAGAGCGAGTGATGGAGCTTGATTGGGTCGGTTTGACGCATCGCTTCGACGAAAGCGCGTGCGTGCTCGCGTATACTTTGCGAAGACAGCCGCTATCGACGAGTGATAGCAACTACGACAGAGGAAGTTTGTTGCCGGCGACGCTCAGGGCCAACCACCCGCACAGCGGCGATCATAGTGAAGGAGCCATGGATCCAGGGCTGAAAGCGAAGCTGTACGAGTGCAACGACTTAGATGCCGCGGTTTTCAAGCTCGCAGAGACCCGCTTTGAGGCAAAGAAAACCGAGATGATGGAAACCTTACAACGGGCAATATCGGCGAGCGAACAGCTGAGGCCGATTCGCGGCGGCGGCGAGCACCAGATGTTGGATCCGAAACCGTACATCGATTGCATGCATCAAGCTGGGATGGGAGCAGCGTGATAATAGACTAGCAAGTGTAATCAACGGGCTAAAATCTAAATAGCTACTAGCAAATTTCGAGTGACTTGAGCGGCGTTGCAGCCGTCGCTTGCGCTGGTTTGAAATTCAAGAGCGTTTGAAGTCGAGTCTTTGACTGCGCCGAAAGCTGTCCCACGACGCTGCGGAACGGGTCCGCGCACGCTGCAGCTAGCCTCACCAAGATCGAGGACGCTAATGTACCGCATGTTGTGTCGATAGCCCTATCTGGTATTCCTTCAGGCGAAGTGACATCGACCGCGATGGCGAGGAAGATAGCGAGCGACGTCAAGCACATCTTGTCGTCCTTCTCATCTTTCAGTAAAAGGAAAGCGGCAGCCCAAGTCTGTAAGCTTTCAGTCACAAAATCCATTGAATCCAAACTCTTTGCGACGCCGTCGATCTTTTTGGCGTAGAATTTCCGAATTACCGAGCGCGCACACCCGGCAAGAGTGTGTCCAGTCATCGTCAACGCCAGAAGCATCACATCAGAATCGGCCAGGCGTATCCCTCGAAGCGCACTGAGACGATACTTTGCTAGAGATGGGTCGGTGAATAAATGCTGCATCAAAGCATCGACACGCGTCGCTGCTCGTTTACTTCTCTTAGCTAGACGCAAAGACGTAATCATCATTTTGCAGAAAGCGTCTTCGCCCGCCGCACCCTGGCACATGATGTCGGCCAACAAGTTGGCGGTGTCCCAAAGCGCAATTGGCTGGATCTTGTCGCACGCAGTTAGAGCTTCGATGAAACATGCAACTTCGGTGAACACATCTTCGCTGCTCGCATGTAGCGTCACCGCGTCACGTATGACGGCGATTTCGCTCGGAAGAAGGCCATATATTTGGCGAGAAATGAGGTTTTTCGCCGCACGAAGTGCGTGTATCACGTGAGACTTTGAAGGCAGACGAGGCGTCCCGAAGCCACAAATGATTGCCTTAAAGCAAAGTTGACGAACCAACTCGTGATTATCTGTTTGCTCTTGTACAATGGTGGAGATCGCAAAGATGATTGCCATCATCTCGTCGTCGGAGAACTGCTCGTTCGGATTTCGAACAGCGGCGATCCATTTCGCATTCATCGACATCAAAACGTCTTCAGGTATCACCGACGGAGCACTGGATGTGATTCTCGCAATACTCACAACGAGCGTATTTCTGGCTTGCGTTGCGACAGTTTCGTTACACTCTTTGCCGCATAGAATCTTAGAGGTCCCCTCCTGCCAGTCGCGTGCAATCTTTGTCGCCACATTGGCCAGTCGTTGAGTCATAGCGGTGTCGTCGCCCGTGATACCACTCGTAAGCGCGCTCGAAACCAGGCGTAACAATGCTACAAACGCCTCCAGAGATGCATTACTCGCATCGGTCGCTCGCATAGCTGATACAAGTTGGGCCTGGTATTGCTCCAAGACAAACGTCGCTCGACAATCCACATCTGCGACAGAGTCCGGATCCTCATCTTGTGCCCAAAGATCCATCAAGTTTGAGAACATCTCTAGACCTGGTGCGTGAAGCGCCATGACTGGGGACACCGAAAGCCGATATGCGACGTCAAACGCAGATTGGGAGTGCAAGGCAAGCCATTGGTCACCCGCGCCGGCGGTGGCGCTTCGTCGAGCCGCAGCGAGATTTCTGTGCTCAATTTCCTCGCCCACAAAGGACGGCACTTGCGATAGCAGCTGTGCTGCAAATAAACGCGTGCTCAATTTCGGCGCACCGCGCTCAATATCACGAGAAGCCCTGTCATCGAATGCACGAAGATCGACATCGCCACCGCCGTCATCGTCATCGTCATACGAGATGGACGCGACATTTTTCTCTGGACTCGCAGAGTATAAGGCCACGTTCGATAGATTCGTCATGCCTTCGCCTGGTCTAAGACGGCATACGTCTCTTACGAAGAGTTCTACGCAGCGCTCAATCGTTCGACGAGTTTTGGGGTCACTCTCGCGATCCAAAACAATTAGGAGTTCGGCGTCCAACCCAGACAGAGACGCCACGTTCGAGCTGTCTCGCTCGAGTAAATGTCTAAGCATCGACATTACCGCCTTTGTTGTCGATGAATCCGTCGCTGTTTTTAACATCACTCGAAGGTCCGCCAGAAGCGCGCGTCCTCGCTTCGTTCTCGGAGTGAAGGTCGCGATATGCTGCAAAAACACAGTAGACTCCAGGTTCGCTGCGGGTTCGTCGCTTTCGCCAAGAATTTCAATCAACGATTCTGCACGCTTGAATATGAGAGAATCGTGATCCAAGTCTGGGCCAATGGCCGATACAGCCGTATTCACTAAGCGCGCTGCGGTGACACGAGTCAGCACTCCGTTATCTTCGTCCATCAAGAACGGTGCGTCTGCCAACGCGAGGGCTAAATTGACGCTGTCTTCGGCGTCCCTCACAAAACTCTGACCAGTGTGTGAACCAATTACGCATATTCCATGCGCTGACCATATATGTGACGAACGAGTGTGATCAACCTGCATGCTCATCTGCAGTAAATTTGTGATCGCGGGCGTGCACGCCTGTCTCAGCGCCATTGCGCCAGCGTTGCGGAACGTCGCAGCGATGGACAAAGCCGCGATGTTTCGCGCCGACGTGTCTGCTGGCAGCGTGAGCAGGTCTTTCGATACTCGGATAGTTTCACCAACGAGACTATCAGAATCTGGATGAAGCGCATTTGCATAAGCTGTGATTTCTGCAATAGCGCGCCAGTGTTGCGTTGATGAAAACTCGGCATAGCGAATGACATTCGCCACCTTTTTGAACTGAGACATTATCACGGAGTCTTGAGTCTTCGTGTTCTCGACGATGTGTTTCACAGCCGAGAGGACATCGGCGCTCAACAAAGTAAGCATCGTCACGCGCTCGTTGTACTCGTCGATTCCATCCGATTTCGTCCTTCGAGACTTGAATGGCGAGCCCAGTGCACTCAGTGCTTTGCTCTGAATGACGTCGATGGCGTTTTGCTTTTTCGGTATAAAAACACCTTGCTCGCACAGTTCGCGCGCGTCAGACGGTGTATCGATCACTCGATGAGCGGTGTTGAGAAAGTGATGCAAGATGCCCATGCGCAGCTCTGGCGATGCCGTGAACACTCGAGCCATTTGTAAGCCCTGCGCCTGTCGCGTCGCTGCTCGCATAGATCGCGCTTTAGGATATGCATGCGTTTCAGACAAACCAATCCAGACGCGTGGATGAGGCGAGTCAGCCGATCCTTCGAAGGTGTGTAACTCATCCAAGTTGACATCAGAATTTGTCGGCCAAGGTCCGAGATGCGAGTCTTCTGTGCTTAGTTGCGCCTTCAGAAAGTTCTCTGGTTGACGTTCATCGATTTGCGCCGAAGACCGCGAAGCTGTTTGACACAGTGCCACGATTCGACCGTGCAACTCGCTGTAAAATCCCGTATCCTCGACCGAGTTGAGAAGTTCAAACATTCTAAACCGAAACAATGACTTTGCACGCTCGTCGGCAACAGAAATTTGTCTAGCGCTTAATATGCGTTCCGTAGCCGTGATGCCCGAAAGCAGCAGAGGTATGAGACTCGACGATTCACTTTGTTTCCCTATGAGCCATGCAGACAGGGCTTCGGCGGCGGCAGCGGCGGCGTATATCTCGCCTGGTTCGCCCTCAACTCCACTTTCCACGACTGCGTCGAACGTTGCAGTCAGCGCGAACTTGATCGAAACGCCGCACATCTCAGACGCCACAGTGGCACCGGAACCGACAAGACACGCGGAGATGACGATCCATCCACCTTCGCGCACGCGTGCGCTTCCTGGTCCCGTCGCGCACTTGATACCAAGTGCAACCGCATCACGAAGTATATTCGACGGTAAGCCGCACGTGAACTCGGCACCAATCGAGACTAAGGTGGCGATGTGAAACGCCGCGCCGCACGCCGTGAGCGAATCGGCTTCATCTACCGCAGCAACAAGCGCCTTCAATTGTGCCATCGCCTCAAGAAGCTGCGCAACAAACTTGGTCGGACACGCAAGCGCAAGCGCGCGTAGCGCCAATGCGGCTTCGGCTTGAACGTTGCGGTCACCATGCGAGAGTGCTTTCACGATTGACTGCAAAGTTGGCGCCCAAAGTTCGTCATCCACGCTCCCGATGACTTCAATAGCATCCTTCGCGGTGCGCGCGGCTATCAGTAATCGACAAGCGTCAGTTGATGACAACGCTTCGATAGATGTCGCAAGAGTCGAACGAAGACTCGCTTCGTCTGCTTTTGCCAAGCATCCAACCCGAATAATGTAAATAGCGCACGCGCAGGCGTGTGGATCGTCGTCCAGCGCATGCGAAAGCAGCGTCTTCACTGTGAATCCAACGACTTCGTGATGATCAGTGATACCGCCGCGCACGGATCTATTTATGAATGAAATCCACGCGCGCGAAACACCGAGACACACGCGCTGATTCATCAAAGAACGCTCACGGCATGCGTTCATGAATGGGCCGTACAGAAACGTGCTCACCGCTCTCGCGAAGCGCGGTTCGCCAGAACTATCCTCGTTGTTCATTCGATCTTCGACCGAAACAGTCGCGCAAGCTAGAATCACGCTAGCGAGCGCGCCTGAAGCCGCATCTCGCACGCGCGCGCTATCGTCTTTCAGCGCGTGTAAGATTCGATCGACGACACCCGTGATGTCCAAATCGCTCGCGGATACAACGCCTTTTTCCTTGGACGCCGCCCACGCCAGCGCAAGAGCACCGATCGCGTCTACGAATGCCGCACGCACGCCACTTGATCTATCGTGCTCCGACCGCACGAGCGTTTTATACACCGCGGCGATACCTTTCCCGTCTAGCCCGCCCGCCGACTTCTCGCACGTCGCCGCAAGAAATCGCAACGCCGCGCGTCGACATCGCGCGTCATCATTCGGTCTCACACTCGCGCATGCCGCCCGTGCGTACGCCGACGCATTCCCAGACAATTTATCCCCAAACTTCTCGCCCAGTCGCATCAGCGCCTTAAACGCCGACGCTTTTGCGAACGCCGTCGATTTCGAAGTCGTCGCCGCGTCCAACAGCTCGTTCGCCCGAGAATACAACGACCCACCATCCGTCGCCTCGTACAGCGCCCCAAGCGTCATCGACGCCCGCGTCGCCGACATCTCACCCTCTGGTCGCACCACGCACGCAACCAGCGCGTCCTCGGTCGCGCGAAGCGCGCGCACGGCGTCGTTTTTATCGCGCGCGTGCTCGATGAGTCCAGCCATCGCGTCAAACCTTTCGCGCGATTTCGCCGACGCCGACGTCGAAGTCGACGTTTGCGCGACACCGCGTGCGAGGGCATGAGCGATGGCGTCGAGACCGTCCGCGAGCGCCGTCGGCGCGCTCGGCGTCGACATCGCTCAGCAATGCGGGTTCGACCCGAGCGAGTGGCGGTTGTGTGGATATTCGCCGGATGGACGGCATAATTCGACCCGCGTCGTCGAGGAGAGGACGAGGCGCGAGCCCAGACGCGCACAGACGCTCGATAAAAATACGCACACTGCACCGCGATGGCCACGCGACAGACCTACGTCATCGTCGTCAACTCTGACATACCGGGGAGCGGGCTGCAGGAAATTCTTGGGCTGCTCTGCAATCACAACAAACACCTGGAAAGCGTCGGTAACTCGGTGGATGCGTCGCCGTTCATCGACGTGAAGACTGCGTTCATCTCTAAGAAGCTCTCTGGCACGCACTCGTGGTGGGACGTCGATCGTAAGATGGATTGGAAGATTCACAACGTCGACGTCGTCGTTTGCACACAAGCAAGTCGCCGAGAAATGGGAGCAAAATGGCTGCATCACGCCGGGATGCGGTGGATTGCGGAACAAGATCTCGGGAAGACCGTTGATGTCGTAAGTCGAGTATTCGCGAAAATTCAGGACATCGACATCGACTCGGAAGCGTACCTCGATGTGTCTGGCGGCGCTCGCGACGACGCGTTCGCGGTTCGAGAGATCTTTCGAAGAACCGAACACTGTCGCGGTCACTGGCTGAACACGGATGAGGTTCAGGACGTTTCGACTCCAGATAAAAAGAAGGCCAACACGACGACAAAACGGACGAAAAGTCGAGAAGAGCGAGAATCGTTGCGACCGTCGTTTCGACCGAGTTTCCAGCCATCGTTTCGATGAATCTTTCGTACGACTTTTGTTTTTCCTACAACTCTGTTTGGCTAATCATCATGGTACATTTCATCTACGTTGTCGTTACTGTGTCTACATGCCTCCCATCATTTGTTCTTCGTGCGCGCGAAGCAAGCGAACGACCTCCATCTCTTCGCTCGTTCTGAACATGTAATCAAGCTCTTCATCGTCGATAGCTTCAATCGCCAACGCATCCTCTCGTTCGATGCGTTCGGCGTCGGTTTCATTGAGAAGAGGATCAATGCTCCGCTCAGCCATAGCCTTGGAGAAGATCTCACCCGCTTCGAAGACGCTCTCGCGAGTTTCTGGAGCCAGGGGTTTCATTTCAGTCGAGAGTAAGCGTTCCGGAACGCCCGCAAGCAGTAAGCCGTGCAGCATAACTTCCTGCCAGCCCAAGTCCTTGTCTTCCGGAAGACCGAAAGGTAAGTTCGGCTCTTCCGTAACCTTGGAGAACTTTATCACTGGCTTTTTGTCCTCAATCTTGTCGGGCACGTACTTCGGACGGCGAACGCCGCCGCGCGAGATCGTTCGCTTGCGCTTAGGCGCCACTTTCAACGGCTCAGCCAAAATGATCGGACCGGACATCGAAGAGGTGTTGCTTTCGAAAGGTGCGGACTCCGACTTGAGCTCTTCTTTCACTTCGTCGTCGTCGTCGTCCACAGATGCTTCGGGCGGAGGCATGATGCGGGCGGCGCCGAGATGCGTCGCCGCCGAGTGCTGACGCACTTTGGAAATGCTATCGAGCACTTTCGAACGCTCCTCGTACGCGGCTCGAAACGCAGGAGGGAGGCCGTCGACCACACTCGCCGGAGGCGCGATGTCCAACGTGGTCTTTTCCTTGCTGTTCTCCGCGGTGGCGATGAACCTAAAAGCGATGGGCAAGTAATCATCGAGTCGTTTCATGCACATGTCCTCCCCCCAAGGAAATTTTTGTGAAAATGTGATGATCTCCCCCAAAAGCTCCTTCAGACGCTTTCGCACTGACACACTTTGTACGCGCGAAGCCTGCGCTGCGCGCTCGACGGTTACCTTGACGCCGTGCAAGCGCGCGACGACGATGACGACGGCGGCGACGATGACGATTGGATCGCGGCCAATTAATAAACCACGAGAAAACGCAAACTTCAACAAAACCTTGGCGTCTCGCACCGTCGGAGCAATCATCACGCTCCGCGTCGTGCTCCCACGCTGCGGCTGCACGGTGGAGTTTTTGTTTGAAATCGCCGCGAGCTCTGGCAGCGCCGCCACCGCGCGCGCGACGTAATTCTCCGGATCTAACGGCGGCATCTTCAACCCGTGCAGCTCTTGCAGTTTATGAAACACCCGCCCAAGCGTGAACACGTTCACCGAGCACGCCTCCGCCACCTCTCGCATGCTCACCGGCAAATTATTCTGTCTACACACCGAGTACACGCACGCTCCCGTCAACTGGCTCGTCCACAACCCCTGTCCCCATTTCCCATCCGACGCTCGCGTCACCAGATCCTTCACCTCGGCGATGATATCCTTGTTCAACTTCAACAGCGCCCCCGTGTGTTCGACCGATTTCGCGATGTGATACAAGTTCGTCGACTCGCGGTCTCGAAACATGTTTCTCGTCACGTGCGACGCCCCCGGCATGCTCACCATCTGCGCTCGCGCCGCCGCCAAGTGCGCGCCGACGTGCGCGCCATCCTGTAAGAACGTCCCATCCGCCGCGCCATCCTCCGTCCAATTCAGCGTCGTCTGCAGCACGCTCGCGTTATAGACGACGCCGCACGCTTGACAAATTTCGCTCCCGAGCGCGGGCTCGAGTTTGATTTCGTGTTTCCCGCAGTTCGGGCACGCGGGCACGCGCGCGGCGCCGGGATCATCCGCGGCGTACTCTCCGTGATGCGCCAGATCCATCGTCGCGGTCGCCGGCGCGTCGTCGCTCGAGCGCGCGCGTGTGACGCGCAATCGCAATCATTTCGACGCGACAAACGGACAAACGGGCACGTATGCGCAAACAGTGTGACGCGACCGCACACGCGACCGCACGCGCGCGCGCGCGTCGAGCCGCCCGCGCGCGTCGCGCGCGCGCGTCGCGACGACGCGCGTCGCGCTCGACGCGCGCGCGGCGACGCGCGCGCCCTCGCGGCGTCGGTCGCGGCGTCGGGACGCGACGGTTGGAAAAAGACGCATGGCGACGCGCGACGACGCGAGCGCGACGTCGGTGTGGGAGGAAATCACCGCCATGGCGAGCGAAGACGGCGTCGTGGATCTCGGTCAGGGATGGCCGGATTTCGGCGCGTCGATCGCCGCGCGCGAGGGCGCGGCGAGGGCGATGCTGGGGGACGGCGTCAGGGCGAATCAGTACGCGCCGGTTCGCGGCGACGCGCGAATGGTCGCGGCGTTGATTCGGTATTACGCCGCGACGGGATTCGATGTTGGACGGTGTGAGCGCGGAACGGTGGCGCGCGAGGAGTGCGTGGTGGTGACGGCGAGCGCGACGGAGGCGATTTACGGCGCGTTCCAAGCGGCGACGCGCGGTGGCGGCGACGGGACGTCGAGACGGGAAATCGTCTTCGTGGAGCCGTTCTTTCCGTGGTATAAGGCCATCGCGGACGATGTAGGGGCAGTTTCTGTGGTCGTTCGCGCGCGCGCGGAAGATGGGTTTCGCGTCGACGTCGACGCCGTGCGCGCGGCGTGTTCGCGCGATCGAACGGCGTTGCTCGTCATGTGCTCTCCGCACAATCCCACCGGACACGTGATGACGCAGGACGAGCTTTTGGGCATAGCGGCGCTGGCCGAGGACTTAGATTTGACCGTATTGAGCGACGAAGTGTACGAGCGGTCGGTGTTCGGCGGTCGCGCGTTCACGCGCCTCGCCACCGTGGGCGACATGAGCGCGCGCACCGTCACGATTGGTTCGGCGAGCAAGCTTTTAAACTTGACGGGCTGGCGCGTCGGCTGGGCCGTGGGGCCGAAACGTCTCGTCGACCCAATCAAATCGGCGCACAGTTTGATGTCATACACCGCGCCGAACCCTCTACAGATTGGCGTCGCCGAGGCGCTCGAGGAGATTTCGCGAAGCGCCGACGGCGCCGTCTCCAGCGACGAAAACGCCGCCGTCATGTTCGAAAACGCCAACGCGCTCGAGCGCGCCCTCTCCGACGTCGGCCTCAGCTGTTTCTCTCCTCCGGGCGGATACTTCTTGGTCTGCGACGTCGGAAAAACCGGTTTTTCCGACATGGAATTTTGTCGAGAGCTCGCCGCTCGCGCCAAGGTGTGCGCCGTCCCCATGTCCGTCTTCTTCCTCCCCTCCCCGACCGGCGACGTCCCGCGCCATCTCGTTCGTTTCGCCATCTGCAAAGTCCCATCCACCGTCCTCGAGGCGTGCGCGCGCATTCGCGAGCACGCGCCGTACGTAGCGCCGTAGTCGTGTATCGCACATTCGTTCTCGCGTCCGAGTCGAGTCGCGCCGCGCCGCCGCGAGAGAAACCCTCAATTTTTGTCGGGGCCACGTCATCGCGACGTCACGCGCTTCACCGACGTCACTCCTCGACGCGTTCGCCGTCGCTCGCGATGTCGACGATCGCGCGCGCCGCGCACATCGCTCCTCCGCGCCCGTCGCTCGCGTCCTCGCGCCGCGCGCGCGTCGTCGCGTCGTCGTCGTCGTCGTCGTCGTCGTCGTCGCGCGTCGCGCGTCGCGAACGCGACTCGCGCGACCGACTCGACGCGGCGACGAAAGGCGCGGCGACGCGCGACGAGACGCGCGCGATGACGACGCCCGCGGCGGCGGTGAGCGCGCTGGCGCTGTTCCAGCTCGCGGACGGCGGCCTGGCCGAGGGCACGGCGAACTCGTACTACGCCACGCTGTTTCTGTTCGTGCTGAGCGCGCCGGGATTGTACTCGCTCGTCAAGCGGAGCGCCAAGTCGAAGATCACGCGGAAGACGTTCGAACTCGATGGACCGAAAGTGCCCGGAGCGGCGTCGCAGGATGAGATCGCGCGCGATGTGGGTGCGTTTTTTCGGAGAAACAACTACGTCGTCGCCGACGCCGGAGAGGTGATTACGTTTGAAGGTAACATCGCCCCAGAACGCGGCACGGCGGCGTACATCACGTTTTGCGTGTTGATTGGATTGTTGTGCATCGGACTGGTGTGTTCGATCGCGTTGCCGGGTGGGGATGCGTGGTACGCGTTGGCGCTCGCGTCGCCGCTCTCGGGACAATATTATCTCGACAACGCCGGGCGCAAGGAGCAAGTCAAGGTGAAGATGGTCACCTCGGACGACGACACCACGGTGGATATCACGGTCGAAGGTGACGCCGAGGAGATCGAGCGCTTCAGACGGGAGTTGGATCTGACGCCCAAGGGTATGGTTCGCGTGAAGGGCATCCTCGAGCAGGCGTAGGACGGCGCTCGCGTTCACCATCTCGCGCGTTCGTCGCGCACACACGCACGCGCACGCACGCGTGACACCATGTTATTTCATTTAGCACGCACTCTACCTCTCGACCGATCAAGGCAAAGCGCGTCCTCCTCGTTCGCGCGCGTCTCGCGCGTCACTCGCCGACTCGCATGGGCTTATCCTCGCTCACCGCGCTTCCATCGCGCGGCGCGTTCACCGCGAGCGAGCTGGTGCCGGTCGCGAGCGCGCCTCCGGCGAGAACGTACGTCGCCGGCATCGCGCGCGCGCCGTTGTCCGAGCACGCGCGCGTGAAAACGGACGGGACGAACATTTTAATCCGACAGCTCTCGCAATCTCGCGCGCGCGCCGAAGCGAAGAAACGCGCGCAGCGCGCGCAGGCGGCGGCGGAAGCGAAGAAACGGTCCGAGACGCTGGCGCTGGAGGCGAAGAAACGGGAAGAGAAGACGCGAGCGGCGTTGGAGGCGTCGACGGGAAGAGGCGGCGGCGGCGCGAAGGACTCGGCGAACGCGAAAGACGCGGCGACGACGACGACGACGGTGGAAGCTGCGGTGAATCCGTTCAGTAGGAAACGACCGGCGAAGGAGAGCGGGAAGGAAAGCGCGGAGGGCGCAGCGCGAGGGTCGAAACGCGGGAAGGGTCGATAACGGTAAAATTCGTTGCCCGCGTTTCGTTTCGAATCGCGTGATATCGATGCCGCTCCGAGATGGGACTATGACCGCAGACGAGTTCGAACGAGGCGTTCGAAACGCGTTGGGTGATTCAAACGCGATCGTCGACGGGTGTTGGATCGTGGAGACGAAGGCGATGGTGTCGGCGTCGACGGCGCGTGGGTACGGAGAACTCGCAAGCGAAGCTCGGAGTGAACGATGGGAGCCTCGCGACGTCGACGACGCCCTCGAAATCGAAGACAACGAGGAGGATGAGGACTGTACTACCCATGTATCCCGAAATGGTCACGTGCGAGAGTATCGCGTCGTGTACTCGGCGACGTTCCGCGTTCCCGTGTTGTGCGTTCGAGCGCGCGACGCGGCGACTCGCGCGCCGTGGAGCACTTCGAGATTACTTCAATCTCTTACAATAGATCACTCATGCGTGGGTGCAGATGACCATGACCCCGTATTGACGCCCTATTCGAATCCGCACGAGCCCGGTGGAGGTGACTGGGCGTGCGTGCACCCTTGCGCGACGGCTGAGGTTATGAAACTCTTGCTTCGCGATTCCAACCTTCCGCTCACGCCGAGAGCGTACGTAGACGCCTGGCTTCGTTACGTCGCGCGAGAAGTCACGTTGCGACTAAACGACGCAGACTGAAAATCTCAGTCGCGCTTCGAAACAAAGATGTTGTACAATAAATTTCATTTCAGCTATGGCGACGACTCGCGAGGCGCCGCTCGTTCTATTTCTATTATTATCTACGGCGCCGTCACGCGCGCGTGTCCGCCTCCACGTTCTTCACCGGCACGCGATCCGCGATCAACCTCAACTCTTCCGGGTCCAAATTCGGCTGCGCCGAGAACAACCGCAACAGCATCTTCAACTCCTCCGCGTCTTCGCACGTCGACGCGCGCTTTACGATTTCCCGCTTCAACGCGCACTCGTCCTTGTGCATCCTCCACGCCTCTTCCAGCCCTAACACGCAATCCGCGATCGACGGTTGCGGTCCACTCCGTTCCCCTCCCGCGCGTTTCGGCGGCGGTTTCAGATTTCTCGTCCGCGTCCACGCATCCGTCTTCGCGCGTTCGAGCTCGCGCGTCAGCGCGTCGAACCGCGCGCACTCCTCCCGCAACCGCGCGAACACCCGATCGAGCGCGGCGTACTGCGCCTCCACCACGCGCGACGCGAACGCATCGTCGATCAGGATTTCGCTCCCATCCACCGCGCGCGCGCGCGCGGCGTCGTGAATCGCCGGCAGTCGCTCGAACGCGTTCACCGCCGTCCCGAGCAGCGCCACCGACGCGCCCTGCGCGTCGTCCCATCGCGCTCTGCAGCGCGCCAGCGCGCCGTAGGCGTCGCGGAACGCGTTCAGGAACGTCTCCATCGATTCGCGCGCCGCCGCGAGCGGTCGCCGCGCGGCGCGCGCGCGAATGCCGTCACGCCGTCACAACGCACCGCATGGCGACGACGGCGACGCGCCCGCGCGCGCTCGAGCTCTACCGCGCCCTGCTGCGATGCGGGCGGTCGTTTAACGACTACAACGTGCGCGAGTACGTCAAGCGACGCGCGACGGAGTCGTTCCGCGCGAACGCGGCGCTCGCGGACGTCGACGCGATCGAGTCGGCGCTCGAGGAGGGCGCGCGCGAGCTCGACGTCGCGCGTCGGCAGGCGACGGTGTACGCGCTGTACGGGGGGGCGAGGAAACCGAGCTCGATGGACGTGCGGTGAGTCGCGGCGAGGCGGCGCGCGGGGAGGTTAGCGTTTGAATTAGATTGATTTAGAAGAGCGAGGGGGCCAGCAAAGTTGTCATAGTAATTACACGGTTACACGTACTCGTATCGCGCGCGCGCGTCGTCACAGGGCGGTTCGGGCTTTATCTTGCGCGCGACGAACGTTTGGTTCGGTCAAGTCTGCGGCGGAGACGTCGCGGAGGACTTCGCGGCACGCGTCGACGACGCGCTCGCGACTGCGCTCGTCGCCGACGAGCTTCTCCAGTTGGCCAGCCTCGAGGTGTGCCGCGCGACGCGCGGCGGCGAGGCAAACGCTCTCGGGTAAACCAGCGAGACGCGCGACGTTGACACCGTAGCTTCGCGGACAGTTGCCGCTCGCGAGGGTGTACAGAAAGGTGACCGTTTCGCGTCCGAGCGTCTCGACACCTGCTCCGCTCGGCGTCTCGACTCGACACGCCATGTGTGCCAACGCCACGTGAGGGTCGCGCGCGTGGTCGTCGGCGAGTCTATGGTAGTGCGTGCTGAAGAGCGTACGGCAGCGCTTGTCGATGAGATGCGACGCAACCGCACACGCGATGGCTGTACCGTCCGCGGTGGCGGTTCCTCTGCCGAGTTCGTCGAGCGCGACTAGGGAATTCGTCGTCGCTCGACGAAGCATCGCTCCAGTTTCGCTGAGCTCGACCATGAATGTCGACTGCCCACCCGCTAAATTGTCTTTGGCGCCCATGCGCACAAAAACCGCATCCATAGCTGTCATCTCAAACTTGGCCGCGGGAACGTCGGCGCCCACGTGCGCCATGATCGCGGCCAAGCAGACTTGCCTGAGGTACGTGGACTTGCCACCCATGTTCGGACCAGTGATGAGACAGAAACCCGGATGTTTACCACCAAGCCTGGCGTCGTTCGGAACGAACGCGCGCGCGAGAGAAGACGCGCACGGGTGCGACAGGCCGACGGACTCAAGCGTCGCGGGCTCGCCGTCTCGCGGTTGCGGGTGCACCTTCGGGGTGCAAACTGCTCCACAAGAAGCGTACATTTCCTCGCTCACGACAGCCAAAGAGGCTAGAACATCTATGATTGCACCAACACTTGCCGCCGCTTGCCACTCCGAAGCGTTCTCGCAAAACTTTGCGACGATTCGACGGAACACGCCGGCGAGCGCGTCCTCGCGCGCTTCCTCCGCCGCAACTCGCTTCGCGCGCAAGGGTACCAAATCATCGCACGTGAACCGTTCGTATCCTTTGCGCTTGCCTTCGCGCACCCAATGATGAGGGACCTTGGACGCGAGGCGGTCAGGAACTTCGACAAGATGCGTATCTTTGTTTGCATTCACGAAACAAACCTCCGTTTTGTGACCACCGAGCTCGCCGCGCGCCTCTTCCAACCACGACGCCAGATCCGCGTCCGCTGCTGTAAGTTGCTCCTCAGCAGCGTCCAGATCGGCGTCGACGCCTTGCGCCGGCTCGATTCTCCCACTCGATTTGGCGGCGTTCCAATCGAACGCAGACTCCATTTCGTCCAGCGCGCTCAGATCCGGCATCGCGACGCCGCCGACTGCGGTGAACACGTCCTCGCGCGTCGCCGCGGCGTCGTTTACGATGCACAATGCGCGAAGCACGTCAGATTTCTCACATGCATCAACGCACGCCGCGATCGCTTTTGTAGCGTCGCGAACCGCACGAATACCCTCGAGCGCTGCGAGGAAATCGTTCAACTTTGCTCGCGCCGCATCTTCATACAAGACGACGTGCGAGGCGGATCGACCTTTCTCGCCGCTCGATCCGACAACGCGCGAGATGGCGCGTTCCGCGTCTGGCGCGGCGCGCAAAAGCTTGCGCGCAATCCCTGTGGCCTCGATCCCGCATCCCCGCATCATAGAGACGGCGACTTGTCGAGCTCGAATAGCTGACGCGCTTGTCAAAGGGCGACACACCCAACGGCGCAACAAACGACGACCGGGCCCGCTCACACACCGATCGAGCGACGCCAAAAGCGTACCCGCGGAGCCACCTGCGGTATTCTCGAGCACCTCAAGCCCAGAAAGTGCAGCGGCATCCATGGCGACATGCGTAGAGTGTGCCCATCGCGCCAAGTGCTCCCGCGCGCCGGCGTCTGTTGTGTGCAGGGACTCTACTCGCCCTTGTGGCACTAAATCGGCGTCTATCAGCGCGGCGCGTAAGTACGCAACGACCGTGCCCCACGCTCCGATACCGCATTCGCGAGCAGGATGGCATGCAGTGTCTCGCATTTCTTTAATGGCTTCTGGCAAACCAGTCTTAAGCGTCTTGAAGTATCCCTCCGCCTCGGCGTCCTCCAGCGCTTCGTTCGCACTCGTCGACTTAAACGTACGCTGCTGAGCGTGTGAGCACATATCCAAAACTGCCATCTTCGCTCGCGCGCTCAAGCCAGTGGGCGGAACTAAGATTTCAACCGGGCGCAGCTCCGCAAGTGCTGTGCGCAAACAGCTTGCACCTTCGTCGTCGCGCCACGCACCGACGAGGAAACGACCCGTACCGCAGTCTGCAGCGCACAAACCGACCCAACCTTCGCCGTCCTCCTCTTCGCAGCCGTCTATTATAGAGCAAACGAAGGCAGCATCCGGCGAAGAGTTCAACATACCGGTGTCAACCATCGTACCTTTTGTCAACACTTGAACCATTTCGCGGCGAACCACAGTGTCCTTGCACGTCTTGTCTTTCTTTTTTCGCTCGGCAAGCTGCGCTGGTGTCTCTGTCTGTTCAATACACACGACGCGGTGACCGTTGCGAGCGAGCTGCTCGGCGTGCATCGCGTAATTCTTCTCTGGGAATCCAGCGTGCGGTTGCTCGCCGCGCATATACATCAATCCTAAGTCTCGCACACCGATGTGCGCGTCCATTTCGAACATTTCATAAAACTTGCCCATCTTGAACAACAATACAGAATCGAAATTCGCCGCCTTGAACTTCCACCACTGCGCCTGCCCGGGGGAAACCGTCCACTGCACTCCGCTGGCGTCGCGCATTTTTGGAAACGTCGACGGCAACAGCAACGTGGACGGATCGTAGTCCGGATCGTCAGGACGCCGACCATCGGCATCCTTAATCTTCTCCGGTTGCATAAATGGAAATTTCAACCGATCTCGCGCGTCGTATTGCTCCGGACCGACGCCTGCGAGAACGTCCTGCGCGTTCAAATCCTTTGCCTCTGTCGCCTTCGTCGGCGCCGACGTCGTATTCACCGTCGTCTTCTTTCGTCCATTCGTCGTCGACGTCGGCACCACCTTCTTCACCGCCACTTTGGTCGTCTTCTTCTTCTTCACCGGCGTTGACTCGCTCTCTGAGAAATCGTCGTCGTCCTCCTCTTCCTCGTCTTCGCTCGACGCCTCGCTCGAATCCGCCTCAAACGCTTCGTCGTCGTCGTCCTCTTCCTCCGCCTCCGCGTCGAAATCGCTCCCACCATCGTCATCGCTCGACTCGATCACCATCGTTTTCGCTTTTTTCGCCACACGTCGTCTTCCGGCGACTTTCTCCGCGCTCGCGACGTTCGTCTCTGGCGGCGTCGACGCCGCGGCGACGTTTTCCTTCTCATCACCGCTCGTGGACGCGCGCGCGCGTTTCCCGCTCGCACTTTTCGCGTGCTCGCGTTCGGGCTCGCGTTCGGGTTCGGCGTCGACGACGGTCGCGTCCGCGGTCGTCGGCGCCGCCGTCGTCGTCGTCGTCGGCGCGTCGACGCTCTCGCGTTTTGGCGCGGGCGCGAAAAACGACGCGATCGAACGCTGTCCCGGCGGCGGCGCCGTCGGTTTTTGCGCGCTTCCCATGGCGCGCGGCGCGCGAGGACGCTCGTTCGACGCGCGCGCGGTTCGCGGTGACCCGACGGCGCGACGGGCGCGGTGTGCGGTCGGCGAATGTGGCGTTGGATTTGAAATCCAACCAGCGACAGCTCGAGCCTCGCATCGGGCGCGTTTTGATTAAAATACTACGTGGCCGCGAGCAGCGCGATTAGTCGCGATAACACACGCGCGTGGCGACGCGAACGATGTCTTCCACCGTGGGGAGGGCCATCTTCTCGAGGTTCTCGGCGTAAGGCATCGGGATGTCGACGCCGGCGATGCGCTCGACGGGGGCGTCGAGGTAGTCGAAGGCGTCCTCGTTGACGACGGTGGCGATCTCCGCGCCGACGCCGCACTGCGGCCAGCCCTCTTCGACGACAACCATGCGGTTGGTTTTACGCACCGAAGCCGCGAGCGCGCCGCGGTCGAGCGGGCGGAGCGAGCGGAGGTTGATGACCTCCGCGTCGATGCCTTGCTCGCGAAGTTGTTCGGCGGCTTCGAGGCAGTAGCCGACCATCTTCGAAAACGCGACGAGGGTCACGTCCGCGCCGGGCTTCATCACGACCGCCTTACCGATCGGAAGGACGAATTCTTCGTCCATGGCTTCCTTGGGCAACGCAAACTCTTGACCGTACAAGAGTTCGTTCTCCAAAAACACCACGGGATCCGGGTCGCGAATCGCCGCCTTCATCAAACCGCGAGCGTCTTCGGCGTCGTACGGCGCGAGCACCTTCAAACCCGGAATAGACATGTACCACGCGGCGAAGCACTGAGAGTGCTGCGCACCGACTCCCGCAGCCGCACCGTTCGGGCCGCGGAAAACGATCGGAGCGGAAATCGCCCCGGCGGACATGTACAACGTCTTTGCGGCGCTGTTGACGATGTGGTCGATGGCTTGCATGGAGAAGTTGAACGTCATAAACTCGACGATCGGTTTCAAACCCATGAAAGCGGCACCAACGCCAAGACCAGTGAACCCAGCCTCGGTGATGGGCGTGTCGCGCACGCGCTCGGCGCCAAACTTTTGTAACAAGCCCTTCGTGATCTTGTACGCGCCTTGGTAGTCGCCGACTTCTTCGCCCATGATGAACACCTTTTCATCGCGCGCCATCTCTTCGCTCAGCGCGCTGTTCAGCGCGTCGCGAACCGTCATTCTCGGCGAGTCCGCGGGAAGTTGCTTAGCGACCGGCGCGGCGCGCGCGTCTGAGACGTCCTCCGTCCGCCCGCTCGCCCGCGAGTTTCGCAGCGGCACGCCTTGCTCTTTAATAGATCGATAATCCGGACGTTCCAGCACCGCGCGCGCCGCGGTCGCCGTCTCTGTCGCCGTCTCTGTCGCCGTCGTCGTCTCCGCCGTCTCCTCGGCGACGTAATCCTTAAACGCCGCCACATCCTCCTCGTTTTCGCACATCACGCACACCGCCTTCCCCACCGGAATGTCGTCCGCGTCCCCGCTCGGCACCAAAATCTTCGCCAAGTACCCCTCCTCCATGGACTCCATCTCCATCACCGCCTTATCCGTCTGCACCTCCGCCAGAATGTCCCCGGTCGCCACTCGATCGCCCTCCGCCTTTTTCCAGCTCGCGATCCCGCCGCGCGTCATCGTCGGCGACAGCGACGGAAACGGAATCACCTCGTGCGGCGGGTACGTCCCGCTCGCGTACGTTCGCGCCCATCCCGGCGCGCGCGCGCGTCTCCACGCCGCGCACCGTCGCGCCGCCGCCGCATCGCGCGTCGTCACCGCGCCGTCGTCGCCGCGTCGCGTCGCCGACGCCATCGCCATCGATCGCGCGCATCGCGCGTCTCGACTCACCGTCTCGCGACCTCGCCGCGCGGCCGCCGCGCACGCCTCGAGCGCCGCGCGCCGCATCTGCGAAACGCCGTCGCGCTTTCGCGTCGCGTCGTCGCGTCGTCGCGCGTCCGTGTGCGGTCGTCGCGATCGCGAATTCGACGAACCCCCCCACACGCGGGTGTTTTCACGCCGGCGCGCCCGTCGCGTCGCCGCGCGCGCGACGACGCGACGCGCGATGCGCGACGACGGCCCGCGCGCCCTCGTCGAGGGCCTCGACGGCGCCGTCGCCCGCGCCGCGCGCGCGCTCGACGCGCACGCGCGCGGCGCGGCGGACGCGCAGGACGCGCTGTGCGCGCGCGTCGATCGATGCGCGGACGCGCTCGAAGCGCTCGTCGACGCGATGCCGACGAGCGCGAGCGAGGCGCACGCGAAGCGACTGCGATCGCTGCGACAGCGCATCGATGGACTGGGCGCGAGCGCGAGAGATCTGAGGGACAGGGCGCGCGCGCTGCACGACGACGCGCGCGCGAGCCGACGCGCGGATTCGAGCGCGCTCGCGGCGCGCGAGGGCGACGAGTTACCGCCGCGAGACGCGGTGTTTCGCGATGGGTGACGGCGCGCGCGCGCGATCGTTGTAATGGTGTACTGTATCGATGGCTAGGAGACGCGCGACGCGCGCGCGTCGAGAGACGCGCGACTAAAACCGACCGACGCTCGGGCCCAAGCCGAGCTTGGCCTCCATGACGGCGTGCGCGTCCGAGCGCGGGCCTTCCGTGCGCATGTCCTCGGGATTGAGGTAATCCTCGAACCCGAATCGATCGATGTCGCCGGTGAGAATCTGTAACCCTAATCGTTTGCTCGGCACCGGTCCCGGGAGGCGCTCGACGTCGGTCAAAATCTGTCGCTCGGCGTCCAACTTGGCCGGGATCGCGCCTCCGTGCGCGCGCGCCATCGTCTCTAACTTCTTCGCGTACTCCGCGCCGCTCGCGCGTTCCTCTTGCATCACCTGCACGGGGTGCTTCGCGGACGACGCGCCGACGTCGCGCGCGGCGGCGAGGCCGAGTCGGAGCGTGTCCACGGGTCTTCGCAAGAATTTGATCTCGTCATCCATTTCGATCGTTCGGCGGTCGTCGAGGGCGCGGTTCGCGCGGGGAGGGCGCGGGGCGCGACGGGGCGTCGAGCGTCGGCGAGCGGCGCGCGAGGGCGGCGCGCGCGCGAGGCGGCTGGTTGTGCGGACGGCGCGCGAGGGGCGGGTCGGTTGGGTCGCGTCGCGAGGCGGAACGAGTCGCGAGGCGGCGGTTCGATTACAACACGGGTAATGTAAAGCGCGTGCGCGCGCGCGATCAGCGGGTGGGATCGGCGTCGTCGGCGTCGTCGGCGTCGTCGTCGGCGTCGGCGGCGGCTTTGGCGCGCGCTCTGTCCCGCCTGGCGGCGATGCGGAGCGCTTGGTGATAAATTTCGTCGTTGCGAGCGCCGAATTTGTGCAACTCGGCGCCATTGCGCCACGCCTCGACGCGAGCCATACGTCCTGCTTCATACTCTCCGAGATTTTTCTCAGCCTTGAGCCACTTGGCCCAATCGTCGGTGGTGCGCGCCGTCTTGTCTTTGCCGTACCACTCGGGAAGGTAGCCGCCGACGATGTGCGGCGCCTTCGGCGGACCGCCCTGCGCCATATAGCAGTTGACTCTATTCTTCCTTCCACCGATTGGACTCACTGAAGTGTCGCGGTCACCGCAAATGTGCAAAAGCAACCACGCGTCGACCATGTTGGCACCGTTTTGTAGGATGATTTCATTGTTGATTTTCTCGGTAAATTTTGGACCGATGACGTACCCGGCCAAACCGCACCCAGCTTTGATGTGGTTTGCGGAGTACATGTACACCATTTCATCCTCCACGGGCCATTGCTTCACAAACTGCCCAGTCGGTTCGTCTCGAGCTTTGAGCAAAATCACGTCCGCGTTCGCCGGAGCGTTATCGATCACGCTTTGCAACGCGTACGGCTTCATGCGTATGCCACCCCAAAGCGCGTCGCTTTCAAAAATCACCGTCCACTTGTTCTTGAACTTTGAATGCAAACGCCACATGCGCATGTGCGAAAACAAACAACTGATGTGATGCGAAACCCCGTATAAAAACTTTGGCAAGACGCCGACACCGTCTTTGTTGGACTTGGCCGCAGACAACCCGCCGAACCACTTGTCTAAGTTCGCGTTCGGGCGAAGCTCTTTGAGTTCCTCCAACGCCTCTTCCGTGAGATCAAACGTTTTCGGCCACGCGTTAGCGTTCGTACCGTACTGAATCTGCACCAGCTTATCTGCTTGATCACGCGCCTCGTGCTCATGGCTGCCTGCGTTCTCACCAAACGTTTTCACGAACTGGCGCTTCACGCCCTCCGCGCGCTTCACGTCGTACTTCAAGTCTTCGACGGCGATGACGTATATCGGCGTCTCGAGCTTCCGACGCGTGCGGTTGCCACCGACCGTGAAATAGCGATCGGAAGAAAACGAAGGAAACGAGTTCTCGTACGAGTCTGCCTTCGCCGCTTCCAGGGCCGCGCCCTCGAGTCGCACTTGATCCATCTCCGCGAACGCCAGCGCTGGGGTGTTGACTTGCTCCAGCGGCAGGTTTGGCGTCCACACCGGCTTCCGTGCGCGACCGAGCGCGCCGCGACGCGCCACGACACTCGTCGTCAAGCTCGCGGCGGCAAAGAGCGCGCCGGCGAGCGCGAACGCGGCGATGGCGCGAGATCGTCGTCGCGCGGAAGCATCGCGTGAACCTTCCTCAAAGTATTCCGTCGCCGCGTCGCCGCTCACGCGCTGGCGTGGACGCGACGGATCGCGATCGATCAGCGTTCGCCGCTCATCGACGTTCGTTTCCAGCGCCATCGCGAGATCGCCGTCGCGCGATGGAAAGTGACGCGCGACGCTGGTTCGCGACTGGTGCTACGATGGTTATAGTGTTACTTTCCACGTCCCTAATATGTGCGCGCCGTCGAAGTGCTAATAACTCGCGACGACGCCACGACGCGACGCGCGGCGCGCGCGGCGCCGGGATCTCGCGCTCGTG
>Ga0206682_10000230_pt1 | contig 59322 bp, 77 predicted proteins | sample M240m12015metaG_FD_155444 | JGI IMG/M metagenome (GOLD analysis project Ga0206682, IMG submission 155444) | Ammonia-oxidizing marine archaeal communities from Monterey Bay, California, United States - M2 40m 12015 | ecosystem: Environmental > Aquatic > Marine > Intertidal zone | place: USA... | reverse complement strand
AGGTGCAGAATATACAAATTCATCTATAGATATTGATTTCGCTTCAAATGGCTTTGTAATACAAGGAACAGATGATGCCATTAACGATACAAACGAAACACACATTTATTTAGCAATAGCAGAAGAGCACGTACAACCAGAACCAGAGTTAGCTAATAGTTTTAACGTAGTTACTTATACAGGGAATGGTAGTACACAAAATGTAACTGGATTAGGATTCCAGCCAGATTTGGTGTGGATAAAAGCAAGAGGGTTATCCCAACCTCCAAACATTTTTGATAGCATAAGAGGCGGTGAATTATTAAGAACCTCTTCGACAGCTGCTTCGGGGGGAGATTACATAGATTATATAGATGATGGGTTTCAATTTAAAGTTACAGATGCAGGATGGAATCAAAGCGGACAAAATTACGTTGGTTGGGCTTGGAAAGCATCTAATGACAGCACTATCAATAATGACGGTAGTATATCAAGTGTGGTTAGTGCGAATCCTGCTGCTGGGTTTAGTGTTGTGAAGTGGACAGGAAATGGAGTGTCTGGTTCTACAATAGGTCACGGACTTAATGATAACCCAGAATTAATAATAACAAAAGGGTTAAGTAACCCTACGAGTTGGGTTATTGGGATAGGTGGAATTTCTGGATTTGGTGTTAATGATTACTTAACGTTTACGACTGCTGCAAAGGGTAGTTCATCTACGTTCTACCAGTCATACGGAGATAGTACTTTTAAAGTAGGAGTTTCTAGTGCTAATGAGATGAATAAAAATAACAGTAACGAATACATATCTTACGCCTTCCATTCAGTAGATGGTTATCAGAAGATAGGGAGTTATAGTGGGTCTGGAGGCGCAGGGAATGCACAAAATTTAGGTTTTGCTCCTGCCTTTGTAATGGTAAAATCCACAAACGTTGCAACTAACTGGGCAATATTTGATACAGCAAGAACAGGAAAAAGATTACAAGCTGATTTAAGTAATGCGGAAGGAGATGATACTAGAGTTACATTAACGTCAACAGGATTTGAATTTACAGGCGCTGCATTTAATGAAACTGGTAGGGACTGGATTTACCTAGCAATAAAAGCAAACTAATGCAGGATTTGAAGATAATAACTAATACGTAATAATATAATTAACTAAATATAAATAAAATGAATAAAATTACATTAAACCTAACCTTAGTCTTATCAATCCTTTTTTTCAACATAGGGTTGTCTCAAGAAAACGATAGTCATATAGTTAAGTCTCCAACAAAAGAGCTTAAGATGATTCTTTACTCTAACGAAAAGCCTGTAGTTGAAGGAAATGTAGTTGTTGTGGGGGACAAATTAATCAATCACGGTATGTTTGTTGTCTATAATTCAGATGGTTTTGTAGAACAAACCATACACTATGATATGGGAAAAATAATTAAAATCACTACCTTTAGTGAGGAAGAAAAAATATAATGAATTACATTAGAAAGATTTCAGTTGGTGCAGACTATAAGAATGCAATGCACTACATAGTTAATCAAGAGGTTCTAGGAGGATCATATACAATAAGTGATATAGCTCAAGAGCAGGAAGGATTCAGTGTTTGGGTCAAGAAAAATGAAGAGTCTGTTAAATGGAAAGAGTTTAAGGACATTCCAGTAGTAGTTGAATACAATATAAATTTAATATGATACCAAGATGGGGTTATCTGGTAAAGCCACTAGGAAAGGAATACAACAACACAAAGACGATAGCAAACCAAGAGTTCACGATAAACACATCAATAGAGGATGCCAGTTATGTGAACAGAATGGGTGTTGTGTGTGCGACACCGAAGGGCGGAGAGATACCAGTTGGTAGTATAGTAGTTGTTCATCACAATGTGTTTAGAACATACTTAGATGCCAAAGGCAAGAAAAGAAAAAGCAACGAGTTCTTTAGGGATGGCGAATACTTAGTCAATCCTCAAAGAATATATATGTACAAGGATGACAAGGGGTGGAAAACTACAAAAGATTATTGTTTCATTTCTCCTATCGATCATACTCAAGATAGTGAGATTTACAGATCAGACAAGAAAGAAGAAGAGCATGTGGGACTTGTAAAACATAGCTCTGTATTCAAGCAAGGAGAAAAAATAGGGTTCACTAAAAACTCGGAGTATGAGTTTACAATAGACGATCAAAAAGTCTACAGAATGAATCATAATGATATTTGCATTAAATTTAATTAAATGGAAGAGTATTGGATAAGAACTTCGACATGGGAGGGTTATTGTTTCATTTATACATACACTGATGAGCGATACTAAGGATACAATATTAAGAGTTATATCTGCAGGAGAAAGAGCTGTAGATGAACTTATAAAAGTTGCTGAAGAAAAGATAATCACAGGGCATAAAGATGATGACTTAGCTGCTGATAGATTAAAGAATGCGGCAGCAACAAAAAGACTAGCTATAGAGGATGCATTTGCTATTCTACAGAGAATAGAAAACGAAAGAGATAAATTAAATGGCGAAGATCAGACTAAAGACGGCAAAGGAAAAGATAAAGGATTCCAAAGCTTTGCAGAGTCCAGAGGACGAAAATCTTAATATATGTAAAGTTGTCTCTCACATCAATGATAAGACTAGAGAGAAGCTAAATAAAAAGAAAGCTTGGGACTATGGTTATAACAAAGACCACGATGTTATTGTTATCTCTAAGTCTGGACAGATTGGTGAAGTTGTTGAGATACAGAACCTAAAAATTGCATTACCTTTGCAGCCGAAAAAGATTTATTCTAGAAGTGAAAAGGATACAGAACAACACTGGGAACCATTTGAATACCCAAAAGAACTATCAAGGATTAAGACCATTTTCCAGTGGAATGAGTACCAGAGTGCATTCAAAGAGTCATGGGTCGATTACATTGAAGATGAGTTCGATAGAAGGGAGAGTGGTTTTTGGTTTAAAAATAATGGTGTTCCTACTTATATTACTGGGGCTCACTACATGTACCTCCAATGGACAAAGATCGATGTTGGGCATCCAGAGTACAGGGAGTCAAATAAAATATTCTTTATCTTTTGGGAAGCTTGCAAAGCAGACAACAGGTGCTATGGAATGTGCTACCTTAAGAACAGACGTTCAGGATTCAGCTTTATGTCATCAGCAGAGACAGTCAACCAAGCTACAGTCACCTCCGATGCTAGGTTTGGTATTCTATCCAAGAGTGGTTCGGACGCAAAGAAAATGTTCACAGACAAAGTCGTGCCTATCTCAACAAACTATCCCTTCTTCTTTAAGCCAATCCAAGACGGTATGGATAGACCAAAAACAGAGCTCGCATACAGAGTGCCAGCATCAAAGCTCACAAGAAGATCTATCGCAGACACGGAGAACGATGACGACCTTGCAGGACTCGACACAACAATCGACTGGAAGAATACTGGAGATAACTCCTACGATGGTGAAAAGCTACGACTGCTTGTCCACGATGAGTCTGGAAAGTGGGAACGTCCCGATAATATCCTCAACAACTGGCGTGTCACTAAAACTACACTTAGATTAGGTAGAAGAATCATAGGCAAATGCTTGATGGGATCTACCTCAAACTCTCAAGACAAAGGAGGGGGAAACTTCAAAAGACTTTATAGAGATTCTGATGTAACGCAAAGAAATGCAAACGGTCAGACTAAAAGTGGAATGTATTCTTTATTTATTCCTATGGAGTGGAACTTTGAAGGGTTCCTAGATCAGTACGGACAACCAGTTTTTAGAAAGCCAAATAAAGCTATTTTAGACTACTATGGGGACGTTATAGATGGAGGAGTATTAGATTACTGGGAAAATGAAGTAGAGAGCCTTAGAAACGATTCTGACGCACTAAATGAGTTCTATAGACAGTTTCCTAGAACAGAGGGTCATGCTTTTAGAGACGAGGCTAAAAATAGTCTGTTTAATTTATCAAGAATATATGAGCAAATAGACTTTAATGACAATTTGCAAAGACAACGTGTTGTCCAAAGAGGAGGTTTTTCTTGGAAGAATGGTGTCAAGGACACAGAGGTTATATGGACACCAGAGAAGCATGGAAGGTTTTATGTTAGTTGGATACCGCCACGAGAGCTTAGGAATAGAGTTGTAAATAAAAATGGATTTAAGTATCCTGGTAATGAACACATAGGTTCCTTTGGATGTGACTCTTATGATATATCTGGTACTGTAGGGGGTGGAGGATCTAATGGAGCTCTTCATGGCTTCACTAGGGTTAACTTAGATGGTCCAAGTAATATGTTCTTTTTAGAATATGTATACAGACCACAAACTGCAGAGTTATTTTATGAGGATGTTCTTATGGCTATGGTGTTTTATGGAATGCCAGTATTAGCTGAGAACAACAAACCAAGACTTTTATATCACCTAAAGAACAGAGGGTATAGAAAATGGAGCATAAATAGACCAGATAAACACAGAAATGACTTATCTAAAGCCGAAAAAGAGCTAGGTGGTATACCATCATCTCCAGCAGTGATATCAATTCACGCTGAGGCAATAGAAAGTTATATTGAAAACAATGTAGGATTTAGTGACGAAGGTACTGGTAATATGTACTTTAATAGGACATTATTGGATTGGGCTAACTATGATATTAGTAATAGAACCAAGTTTGATGCAACAGTTAGTTCAGGTCTTGCTATTATGGCAAACCAGAAATACGTCATTAAGGCTCAAAGAAAAGATACAGAAATAAATGTTAACTTTGCAAGGTATAATAATACAGGCACGGTTAGCTCTATTATAAAGTAATAATATGCGAGGAACTTCTGGGAAGTACGTTATTGGATTTCCAAATCAATTAGCTTCAGATGCTGAGAAAGCGTCTAAAGAATATGGTCTTATGGTAGGGCATGCTATAGAGTCTGAATGGTTTAGAAAAGAAGGTGGTCAATCAAGGTTTTATAACAACCGAGACACCTATCATAAACTGAGGACATATGCAATGGGCGAGCAGTCCGTTAGAAAATATAAGGACGAACTTGCAATTAATGGAGACATATCCTATCTAAATCTTGATTGGACTCCCGTGCCTATTATACCAAAGTTTGTAGACATTGTAGTTAATGGCATTTCAAATAGATTGTTTGATGTAAAGGCTGAGGCAGTAGACCCAGTATCTTCAAATAAGAAAGCGATGTACAAAAATCGTATTCAAACAGAAATGCGAAACAAAGAAGACTTCGAGGAGATCGGAGCTATGCTAGGAAAGGACATGTTTAGTGTACAGCCAGACATGCTACCTGAGACAGACGATGAGCTTGACATCCATATGCAAATAGACTATAAGGATGACATCGAGATTGCCGAAGAGAAGGCAATTACATCTGTGTTAAAGCATAACGACTATGAATACGTTAAGAAAAGATTAGATGAAGATTCTACGGTTATTGGAGTTTCTGCTGCAAAGCACACATTCAATACACACGATGGAATTAAAGTTGACTATGTAGACCCAGCTGACTTAGTGTTCAGCCCAACAGAAGATCCACACTTTCAGGATTGCTATTACTTTGGAGAGGTTAAGAACGTCAACATTACGGAGATCAAGAAAGTTGATCCATCCATAACACAAGAAGAAGTTCAAGAGATTGCCAAGTCGGCATCTAAGTTTGATTCATATCAAGGAATGAGAGGTGGTTACAAAACTGATTCATTCGATAAGAATACTGCAACATTATTATATTTCTGTTACAAGACTGACAAGAATATCGTATATAAGAAAAAGAGAACAGCGCAAGGCGGAGAAAAAGTTCTAAGAAAAGACGATCAATTCAACCCACCTAAAACAGAACAAGCACGTTTTGAAAAATTATCTAAAAGAATTGATGTATGGTACGAAGGTGTTCTTGTATTAGGAACGAACAAAATTCTCAAGTGGGAGCTGATGAAAAACATGGTGCGTCCAAAGAGTTCAATGGAGAGAGTGTACGCTCCCTACGTTGTGTCTGCGCCAAAAATGTACAGAGGTCAGATTGACTCACTTGTAAAGAGAATGATTCCCTTTGCGGATCAAATACAACTTTTACACCTTAAACTTCAGCAAGTTGCTGCCAAGATGATTCCAGACGGAGTCTTTATTGATTTAGATGGACTGTCTTCCGTTAATTTAGGAAATGGTAACACATACTCTCCACAGGAGGCATTAAATATGTATTTCCAAACTGGGTCTGTATTAGGTAGAAGCTTAACTGAAGAAGGAGAGTTTAACAGTGGAAAGATACCAGTACAAGAGCTAACTTCATCTGGAGCTAACTCAAAGATATCTTCTCTGATTAACATGTACAACTACAATCTCAATATGTTGAGAGGCGTGACAGGCTTAAATGAAGCTAGAGATGGGTCTATGCCAGATTCTAATGCACTAGTTGGTGTACAGAAGCTAGCAGCACTAAACTCTAATACAGCTACTAGGCATATATTAAAGTCTGGATTATTTATGACAGAAAGACTAGCTGAATGTATTGCATATAGACTATCTGATGTATTAGAATATTCCGACATGAAGGAAGACTTTGTGAAGAATATTGGAAAGTACAGTGTAGATATACTAGACGAAATCAAGGATCTTCATTTGCATGACTTTGGAATCTTCATTGAAATGCACCCAGACGAAGAAGAGAAGCAGATGTTAGAACAAAACATACAGACTTCACTCTCTGCTGGTAAGATTGATATTGATGATGCCATTGACATTAGGAACATTAAGAATGTAAAGATTGCATCACAACTTCTTAAGGTTAGAAAAAGACGTAAAGAAAAGCTTGACAACAAGAGACAACAAGAAAACATTGCTCTACAAGCAGAAGCTAATCAGCAAGCAGCTATGACAGCTGAACAAGCTAAACAGCAAACAGCATTAGCTAAGATGGAGGCAGAGGCTAAAATAAAACAGTTAGAGGCTGAGATTGAAATGCAGAGAATGCAACAAGAGTTTATGCTTAAAGCTGAACTTATCAAGATGCAGAAGGGTATTGAAAGCCAGATAAAGTCTTCTGAGCTACAAATGCAACAGAATAAAGATAAATACAAAGAGGATAGGAAAGATGAGAGAACAGCCAAGCAGGCATCTCAACAGTCGAAGTTGATACAGCAAAGACAACAAGACTTAGATCCTATAGACTTTGATGGTCAAGACACGTTAGGCTCAGGTATAGAGGGGATCGTGGGTATTGATTAATTTAATAATTTTGCAATAATCTAATTTAATTAAAATGGAATGGAAACTAAGAGCTTTGGATGCCGAAGGTAATCCTATAGAGCCAAAACAAGAAGAGCAACCTCAGCAAGAGGAAGTTCAAGAAACAGTGCAAGAGGAAACTCAAGCCCCTGTTCAAGAAGAAGAATTAGTTAAAGAGACGACAGATGCCGTACAACAGCAAGAAAACATCCAAGAGCAAGTCCAAGAGCAAGCCGAAGATGTACAAGAAAAAGAAGAAGTAGTATCCAAGCCAGTAGAGCTGGATGATCAAAGTATATTAAACTACTTAAAAGAAAGACGAAACGTAGAAGCGGAGTCTTTAGACGTTCTTTTAAATAATGACAAACAGGAAACGCAACCTTTACCAGAGGATGTGGCTAATTTCATGAAGTACAAGCAGGAGACTGGTAGGTCCTTTGAGGATTATGCGAGGCTTCAGCAAGACTGGAGTGCTATGGATGATACTAACGTGCTTCGTGAGTATTACAAGCAGGAAAAACCACACCTTGACGCTGAAGAGATTGACTACCTTATTAATGAGGAGTTCAGTTTTGATTCAGACCTTGATGAAGAGAAAGACATCAAGAAGAAAAAGATTGCGTACAAAGAAGAATTATACAAAGCTAGAAACCACTTTGAGGGTATGAAGGAAAAATATAAAGCTCCTCTTGAGTCAAGAGAAGCCGATATTCCTGAAAACTACAAGGAAGCTTTTAACTTTTATAATAAATACCAAGAAGAATTAGATCAAGAGTCTGCATCGCAGAAAGATAGATCTCGCATCTTCCAAGAAAAAACAAATGCCCTATTCAATGATGAGTTCAAAGGTTTTGAATTTAAAGTCGGAGATAAGAAGCAAGTTTTTAAACCTAATGATGTAAGTAAGGTTAAAGAAAATCAGTTAGACATAAATAACTTCTTTAACAAGCACTTAGATGAAAAGGGGATCGTGAAGGATGCGTCATCTTATCATAAAGCTTTGTTTGCAGCTACAAATGCTGATGCTTTATTCCAGTTCGCTTACGAGCAGGGGAAAGCAGATGCAACAGACGGACTAGTGAAGGAGACCAAAAATATAGACATGACTGTCAGGTCAAATACACCAACCGAGAGTGGAGGCACAAAGTTTAGAGCAGTAGATTCAGGAGATAATTTTTCGTTCAAAATTAAAAAACGATAATTAATCACTAAAAAACTTTTAAAATGAGTGTAACTATTTCTGGAGTACAAGGCGCATTAACGCCATCTCCATCAAAGTCGACTTTATCGACTAACTACTTAGGTTCTGCTATTGAGTTTACTTCTCAATACTTACCTGATGTATACGAAGCAGAATTTGAGAAATACGGAAACCGTTCTGTATCTTCTTTTTTAAGAATGGTAGGAGCTGAAATGCCCTTCCAATCTGATGTAATTCAATGGTCTGAGCAAGGAAGACTTCACTTGGCTGTATCTGGAGCAACTCGTTCTGGAGACGTTATCACGTCAAATGGACACCCTTTCCGCTTAAACCAAACAGTAATCATTTCTGACGGAACTGACCAAGACAAAGCTATCGTAACAGCTGTAACTACTAACACATTTGATGTTGCTTCTTACTCTGGAGCAAACTTAGCTGCTGCTGTAGGAACAACTGGACTTAGCGTATTTGCTTTCGGTTCTGAATTTAAGAAAGGAACAAATGGAATGAGTGGTTCTTTAGAAGCTGCTAAAGACATCCAAACTACTAACCCTATCATCATCAAAGACAAGTATGAAGTCAATGGTTCTGATATGGCGCAGATCGGATGGATTGAGGTAACTACTGAGAACGGTGCTACTGGATACCTATGGTACTTAAAATCAGAGCATGAAACTCGTCTACGTTTCGAAGATTACATGGAATTATCTCTTATCGAAGGAGAGCCTGCTGCTGCTTCATCTGGCGCTGAAACTGCTGGATACAAAGGAACAAAAGGTTTATTCTATGAAATCGAAAACAGAGGAAACATTGCTACTGGTTCAATTGCTGCTCGTACTGACTTAGAAGAGCTTATCAAAGTTCTTGACAAAGAAGGAGCGATCCAAGAGAATGTTCTTTTCGTTAACAGAACTAAATCTTTCGAGATTGACAAAGTATTAGCTGATCAAAACAACAGCGGTGCTTCTACAAGCTCTTACGGTTTATTTGACAACGATGAAGAAATGGCAATTAGCCTTGGATTCAAAGGATTCAACTTAGGATATGATTTCTACAAAACTGACTGGAAATACTTAAATGACGCTACAACTGGAGCCTTAACTTCTGCTGTAGACGGTGTGTTAGTACCTGCTGGTACAACTACTATCTACGACCAAGTTCTAGGTAAAAATGCTGTACGTCCTTTCTTACACGTGAAGTACAGAAAGTCAGAAGCTGAAGATCGCAAGTATAAGTCTTGGATTACTGGTTCTGCTGGTAATGCTGGAATGACTAGCGACTTAGACGCTATGGAAGTACACTTCTTAAGTGAAAGAGCTCTTTGTGTACATGGAGCTAACAACTTTATCTTAATGAAGTAATATTAATTAGGGGGATGGGATTCTCGTCCCCCTTTTTTTTAATTTAATCTAATTACAATAAAATGGCAAAAAGTAAAACGGCTACCCAGCCACAATGGGAAGTAAAGGATAGAGTATATATCCTAAAAGGTAATAGAACACCAGTAAACTTTATTCTACGTTCTAGACACCACTTAAATAAACCACTACAATATTTTGACGGTACAATGACAAGGTCTCTAAGATTTGCATCTAATCAAACTTCTGTGTTTGAGGATGAGCAGTATGGAGATGTAACATTGCCAGCAATTATATTTAAAGATGGAAAGTTAGTTATACCAAAAGAACAAGTCCTATTACAGCAGTTTCTTTCTATGTATCATCCTGACCTTAACAAGGAATATGAGGAGTTTGATCCTAATAAACTTGCAGAGGAAGAGATTGCATCTGAGGAAGAAAAGCTTGATGCACAAAACCTTGTTCGTGAAATGGACATAGAAGACCTAGAGGCTATTGCTCGTGTGGCATTAGACGGATCTATATCTGATATGACATCTAAAGAATTGAGACGAGATATGCTTGTCTACGCTAGAAGGAACCCAGCAGAGGTGATGGATTTAGCACAGGATGAGAATATTAAACTTAGGAACCTTGCAGTTCGTGCAGTAGAAATGGGAGTTATCTTTATAAAAGACGACAACAGAACTGTATGCTGGAGCAACAAGGCAAAAGATAAGATTGTAACTGTACCCTATGGGGAGAACGTATATTCAGCACTAGCTGCATATTTTAAAACAGACGATGGTCTTGATGTCTTGCAGGGCATCACCAATAAACTGTAGTGTTTCCACCCAGCACTACGACCAAGGGGAGTTACGAAAGTGGCTCCTCTTTTTTTTGTATTTTTGTGGAAAGAATTGCTAATGATAGATCACGTTAGAAGCACCGTACTTAGTGTGCTAAATAAAGAGAATAGAGGGACGCTAACAGTGTCTCAGTTTAATGAGTATGCAAAGCATGCACAGCAGCTTATCTTTGACCAATACTTCTCTGAATACTCTAGGTTATCTACATTAAAAAACTCAAGAAGACTATCGAGAGATCAAGGGGACAAGTTATCAATACTTCGTTCTAACATAGATAAGTTTATGAAGACAGCTTCAGGCAGCATTGTTTCTACATACCTAACCTTTGGTGTCGACTCTCAAAACAACACATTATTTAAGCCAGAAGATTTATACACACCAATATCTTTAGTGTATAGCGGAAAGCTTATGGAGTATGTTCCAAAGTATAAAGAAACTTATTTAGAATCCTCTAATATAGCTGGTCCATCAGCATTGTATCCAGGATACTGTGATGAAAATGACAAGTGGTATGTAAAGCCAAGTACACTCACAGGAGAGGTTGATCTAAACTACATAAGAAATGTTGTAGACCCAAAATGGACATACACTATTGTTGGAGAGAACCCAGTTCACAATCCATCAGCAACAGATTTTCAAGATTTTGAGCTTGGACCAGATGATCAGACTAGTATAGTTATAGAGATATTAAAACTCGCTGGTGTAACAATCAGAGAGGCGGAGGTGGCTCAAGCAGCAGCTCAGATAGATGCTGTCGATACACAAAAAGAAAATGTATAATAGATGGCACTAACAGATCAGCAATATTACGATAACAACACAAATTGGGGAGAGAACCAGTTTGTATTACTAAAGGATATCATCAATAACTTTAATGCATTCTATGTAGGTGACGATAAGGTAATAAACGATGTTCAGAGATATGATGTTGTTTTCCACGCAAAAAGAGGACTACAAGAGCTTCACTACGATGCTTTAAAGGACGTTAGAGCTCTTGAATTAGAGTTGCCTGATGATTTACAGTTGGAGCTTCCAAAAGACTTTGTAAGGCTCGTTAGACTGTCTTGGGTAGACGATAGGGGTAGACTTCATCCCATGATGATGGATACAGAAACAACTATTGCAAAGGCATACCTACAAGATGACAACTACAATATTATATTTGATAATAACGGTGCCGCTACAGAAGGTACTTCAGTTATTGATACTAAACTATCTCAAGTGTCAACGGTTGACAATGACCAATTTACCAACTTAGACTATGAGTTTTTTGGTGGTCGTTTTGGGATGGCTACAGAGAAAACAAATGTTAATGGCAAATACAACATAGACAAGAATCTAGGGTATATTAGATTTAGTTCTGAAGTGAAAGGTAAGGCGGTAGTAATTGAATATATTACAGACGGTCTAGAATACCTTGCAGAAGACGAGCTCAAGGTAAATAAGCTTGCCGAAGACTTCTTATATAAGTATATTGCACATCAAATAATTCAATATAAATTTGGCGTTCAAGAGTACATTGTTAGACGGATGAAGAATGAAGCATTCGCAGCAATGAAGAACATGAAGATTAGAATGATGGATATACATCCATTTGATTTAGTTCATGCTATGAAAGGACGTAACAAGTGGATTAAATAATGAAGATACAAAACCTGTTTACATCTGGGAAGATGAACAAAGACCTCGATGAGAGGCTTCTTCCTCAAGGAGAGTATAGAGACGCATTAAATGTTAAGTCAGCAAACTCAACAGGCTCCGATGTAGGGGCTATAGAGAACACTCTTTCTAACGAAGCTAAGAGCACGCTTGAGCTTGGATCAAACGCAGTTACTGTAGGGTCTGTTTCTGATGATGAAGATAGAGTTGTATATTGGTTTGTTAAGTCTGATAGCGGTTGCTATATATGCTACTACGACCAGAAAAGTAATACATCTGAAGTATTGATGTCCGACACAAGGAATCTTTTTGATGAGAACCCTAAGGACAACATATTAAACTTTAGTGAAGCACACATGATTCAGGCAAACGTACTTACGGATGCTGATAATCTTAAGAAGTTCATATACTTTACTGACGGACTTAATCCACCAAGAAGGATAAATGTTGCTACAGCTCGAGGTTATGAAGTTAATGGGTTCGACCATGAAGATATAAATGTGATCGTAAAGCCACCATTACACCCTCCAGGTATAAGACTAAAAGAAAGTGACCAAGAGGAGAACAACATTGAGGATAAGTTCTTGCTTTTTGGGTACAGGTATGAGTATGAAGACGGAGAAAAGAGTGCGCTTTCTCCTTTCTCTAAAAATGCATTTATTCCTAAAAACTTTAATTTTGATTATGTTGGTGCTATAAATAAATCCATGGAGAATAAGTACAACACGGTTGATGTGTCTTATAATTCAGGAGGTAGATTGGTTAAGTCTATTGATATAGTATTTAAGGAGTCTGGAAATAACAACATATACGTAGCCTCTACAGTATCTAAAAAAGATAAAAAACTATCTGACAATACTGAGTACACATATACATTTAAAAACAGCAGCATATACCAAGTGTTACCACAGGATGAGATACTGAGGCTGTATGATAATGTTCCAAGAAAAGCTGAAGCACAAGACATAATAAGTAATAGACTTGTGTATGGAAACTACACTGAAAACTACAACTTAATCAACAACGATGGTGACGATGTTATCTTAGACTTATCAGCAAGCTATGACATTTCATATGTAGGAAGCGACCCTCAAACCACTGCTAAGTCAAACATGGACTACGAAATAGGAATAGCCTATTTGGATGAGTATGGGAGATCAACAACAGTTATAACCTCTGACAATAACAATGTACATGTAAAGCCAATAAATGCTAGAAACAAGAACAACTTAGTTGCTACAATAAAGTCTTCAGCGCCAAGTTTTGCAACTCACTATAGGTTTTATGTCAAGCAATCAAAGCTTAATGACTATGATGTACTATCTCCTGTAAAGATATACACTGATGGAGATTATTTTTGGATTAGACTAGAGGGAGATGATAAGAATAAGATAGAAAAAGATAGCTACGTCATAATAAAGTCAGATGTAAACGGAGCTAAAAAAAACCTTATAAAATCAAAAGTTCTTGACCTAACCGTTAAGGATAAAAATTTTTTAGAAGACAGCGATTATAGTGGATCTATCCAGCAAGAGTCTGGATACTACATGAAGATAGCGGCTGTAGGGGCTGACTTAAGTGATATTAGCTATATAAGGAATAGGTTTTTAGATTCTGACAACTCTCATGATGATTTTGAGACAAATTTCTCTGGAAAAAACACGGTTTATGTAGATGGTCCTTTCTTTTCTGGTGGTGAAGATGATATTAACGACTTAACTTTTTCAGGAACATACACTGGTCTTGGAGATAAAAGGTTTGAGGTTAGGATAGATAGCACTGGAACTACAGATCAATTTGTCTGGAGAGCATACTCCGTGTCTTCGGGTACTAAGCCATTGTTTTCAACTCCCTTGAATTGTAGCACTAGCTCTATATTATTAGGAGATGGAATAAGCATAGCCTTTGGTGCAATAACTGGGCACACCCTCTTTGATGAATGGTCCTTCAATGCTAAAGGAAATCTTACCACCTACTTTTCTGATCTTGATGAAGAAAGACACGCATACTTAACCCTTAAGATTCTTGATGCAGGACCCACCATAGAAAACATAACGGCTGGAACTAGCATATCTTTAAGTTATCAAGAATATAAAGGTAAAAACAAGACTCAATTAGGTCTTGATGTAGATGAATCCATGACATCTACTTTAGATTATGCTAATGTGGAGGAGTGGTACTGGGGAGAAGGAAGAGACCAGTTAGAGTCTTTTGGATTTGATGTAAACGAAGATATTAGGTTTAGAAGAGGTCAATATACCGATGACGTTGTAGGAAATAACACTTTTACCATAACATCAGACACTACAGACCCTCTTTTCCTTATTATACAAAGTAATGTTTATCAAAAAAATTTTGCTGATAGAAAAGCATTCTCTAATGCCGATGTGTCTGTATTTAAAAGAGATTTAAAGTCACATGTTGTTATAGAAACAGTTCCTTCAGATAATACTTCAGACGTCTTTTATGAGGTTCCAGGAACTTATGAGATTAACAACTGTGGATATCACCTTGGGTTGAGGTCGGATGATACAGATCAAGGATTTGAAAAGTCTGCTGTCATAAAGTTAGATTTCACAAACGCATATACATTTGGAAATGGTTTTGAATGCTATAAAATTAATGATGCCTTTTTAGGTAACAAGCTAGATATAACAAACAGATCTCTTACATATATAAGCAACTACAGAGAGAATCATAGAAACGCTTCAGTCACATACTCTGACGTATATGAGCAGTCTACAAACTACAATGGTCTTAATGAATTTAACCTATCAAAGGTTAACTACATGGACTTAGATGATGAGTATGGGGACACTAAAAGAATACACTCTAGAGACACTAATTTGGTTGTTTTTCAAGAAAATAAAGTTAGCTACTTGCCTTATCAAAAATCTATACTATACAATGCAGACGGAAGTGGAAATGTAGCACAAACAATTAACGTGTTTGGCAATCAAGTTCCCTACTCTGGAGAGTACGGTATATCTTCTTCAGCACATTCTTTTTCAACATGGGGTAACATAATATACTTTAGTGACGAAAGAAGAGGAGCTGTTATGAGGCTTTCTGCGGACGGCTTGACTGAGATATCTCAATATGGTATGAGGGATTGGTTTAGAGACAACCTAAGCGTTAAGAGCAATAAATTAGCTATAGGTGGATACGACCCTTTTAACGGACAGTATGTTCTGTCTATAAAGAATGAAGTGGTAGAGTGGAGAGAGGATGAGTTTGAGTGTGGAACTGCTTCTTGTGAGCTAGAGGGTATTGTGTATAAATCACCAGCGACCACAACTACAACTACCGTTGCTGGAGACACTACTACAACAACAAGTACAACAACTACTTCGAGCACAACAACTACAACTGCAGCTCCATCGATTTCATCATTCACAATATATGCGAATCCATCAAGCAACACGTCTCCTTTACAAGGATTCTCATCATCATTAGCTGCTTGCCAAGGAACCGCTATACCAGTGACTGTGTATAGTTCATATGGAGATACTTCCCTTACAGATGCTTATCGCTACGGTCATGCTATTTATTCAGATCAAAGTGCTACAACTCTTTATGATGGAGGGAGCACGTTCTTTAGGGATTCTTATTCTGGAGGAAAATCGTTCCAAATATCACCTAATGGGTTTATATATACACTACAAAATTGTTAAAAAATGGCAAATAGAAACGTTACGATTAGGGGTAAAAAAGTAGGTTTAGATATTAACCAAATAGCTATATACAGAACAAGTATATCTGACTCAAATCTAGTGGCTATAATACCTAAGTCAGCGTTTTTGAGTGGATATGAATTTACGGACGTTGACACTCAAGAGGATTACATTTGTTTGGCAGACGACCCATGTAACAGTGTTTTGAATTTATCACTAAGAGCTGCAAACTTGCCTCCAACAGTTACAATCTCTGGATCAACATCAGCAACTCAATCAACAAATGTTATTTTAACAGCTACAGCTAATGATCCAGAAAATCTAGGTCTAACATATTTATGGAGTACAGGAGAAACAACCGAGACTATAACAGTGACATCAGCATCAGTTGGAAGCGTTACATACAATGTAACAGTAACTGACGATCAAGGAGATACGGGTACAGATAGTCATAGTATTTCTTGGACATCATCTACAACATCTCCACCAGGCACTACAACAACTACAACGGCAGCGCCATCACCCTATATTGATATACAGGGAGTTACTTCTGCTCAAGTAAACGATACAATTACATTAACCGCTGAGGATTATGGTTTTGTTGGAGGTGCATGGGCATGGACTGGAGGAGCAGCAGCAGGATTGTCTACTAAGGTTATAAACATAACAGAATCATCTGCTGGAACAGTATCTTATGGTGTTACCGTAGATGGTACATATACCGACAGTCATAACGTTTCGTGGCAAACTACTCCGACAACAACCTCTACTACCACAACAACTTCTACTACTACAACAACAACTACTGCAGCGCCCGTTGAGACTTACACGAGAAATATGTTGTTGAGCGAAGGGGTTACGGACAATCCAACATACCAGATTACATGGTCGGATACTGCTTCAGTTGTAAGTATAATATCAACAGGAGTTGGAGCTTCAAAAATAGCGACACGTACATTGACAACATCTACCATAACCGCTACGGTTTCGAGAACAAGTCCAGACGCTACAGCAGACGATACTGTTGACATCTTATGGACTAGGGATAATTCTAATGGAGCGCAACAAGAAACTCAAAGTGTAACTGTTAATTCAGGAAATAGCGTAAGCGGAAGATCGTACACATTTACAAATGTATCAGATGGAGATACGCTTTACATTGATATTTCTGAAGGGTAAAATAAAATGAAATTAAATGAAATACATATGCGCACAACCTGCCACTCAGTATTTTGGGTGGCAAATAGATGTAATGCTTTATAGTTTCAGAACTGTAGGAGTTAAGTTAGAAGACGTACACATAGTGTGTGCGATACACGGAGAGATTAGCCCATACTTTGATAAGCTAATGAAAAAATACCCAGGAGTAGTCTTTAGCTTCTACGAAGATACTAGGGATTATAAGGGGTATATCCCCTCAATAAAGCAGCACTTAATGCATAAGCATTATTTAGCATTTCCTGAGTTTGAAAACGAAACTATATTTTTAATTGATTCTGATGTATGCTTAACAAAACCTATAAATTTTGATGGACTTCTTGATGATAAAATATGGTACGTAAGCGACACTGTAAGTTACTTAGGATACGATTATATAAAATCAAAAGGAGATGATATACTGAAATCGATGCTTGATATCGCAGGTATAAGTAAAGGTGTAGTGAAGTCAATGCAAAATGCATCTGGAGGAGCACAATATTTATTAAAAAATGTAAAAGCTTCATATTGGAAAGATGTGGTTGACATGTCTCATAATTTATATAGAGATGTTAGTGTTATAAGTGATAAGAAAAAACAAGAGAACGAGGACTACTTTCCTATTCAAATATGGACTTGTGAAATGTGGGCTATGCTTTGGGTGGCATGGAAAAACGGGAATATGACGGCTGTTCCAGATAATTTAGACTTCTGTTGGGCTACGGATTCTATTAGCAAGTGGAGTGAAAAAAGCATTTTTCATAATGCAGGCGTGACCTCTGAGTTAAAAGACTTATTCTTCAAAGGGGCGTATATTGACGAAATGCCTGATATGGATTTAAATATATCAAAAGAAAAATGTTCATATATGTACTACAAGGTCCTTCAACAAGCTTTGCTGTAAAATAAGTATCTTTGCATAAAAGCATTACATGGCTAATTCAGGGCTAAAAAAAGTTACAAAACTTCGCAAGTACATAAATGGGAGTCCTACCGATGAGGTTAAGGACAACACTATTAACACGTTTGGATACATACCAGATGTCATATCTAAAGGAGAGTGCCCAGTTGGTTGTGATGGCGTTTTAGAAACAATTACCGTAGGAAATAACGTAGTACAAGGAACTACTATAGTCAAAGGAGAAGGTACCACAACTACAACCACTACAACGTTGGCGCTTGTAAACCCTACACTTGTAAGAGGTTACCATTTGAATAATGGAAGTAATCTCGAGTCTGTAACTGTGGAGTATATAGATGAAAACGGAGAAAATCAAGAGGTTACTTTGCCTCCTGGAGGTGTCTTGGACGTAACGTCTCAAACATCACCTCTAAGAACCTCTGGAGCTCCATACGTGTATGTAACACCAACAAATGATACTTACGAGGTTACAACAACTACAACAACAGCTGCTCCTGTTCAGACAACTGATTACTCTATAGACACTTCTTCTTCTACTGAAAGCACTATACTTTTAATTACTCAGCCAGGAGCTGATGAGCCAGATGAAGTAGAGATACCAGCAGGAGCAGACGTTAAGATATCTTCTGACACAGCTCCAGTGGTTTTAGATGGAGATCCATCTGTATCGGTCACTGAGGATGGACCAGTAACGTATGAAGAAGACACATACACTATTGTTAATAATAGCGATTACGACCCAGTTGTTATTGAGTCAAGAGAGGCGGGTCAAGTGACGGATGAGGTATTACTTGGACCTGGTGAAACTATAGAGATAAAGTCTCAAGACGTGCCAAGTGTAGTCTCAGGATCAACAGACGTAACGATAACGCCTGACGGAAATCCATCAACACCTGAAAATGTAAAGCGACCCAACAAAAGGATATGTAACCAGACGGATTTATATAATGATAGTGATTATTTAATTACATTTGATTATAAGGACTGTAATCTTGTAGATAGACAAGTTACTTTAGAGCCTGGAGAATCAGGAACAGTACCAGCGGTTGGTATTCCAACAATATCCGATGATACGTCACCTGAAGTAGGGGACGCTTATGAGGTAGAACCTATAGAGAATGATTACGGAACATCTGGAACCGCAAATGAAGTGACTGAAACGACAAGCACTACCACCACAACATCTACAACCACCACCACAACGACTCAGGCATTAAATATCTATGACTTCCAGTTTGAAGAACTTGTTGAATTAGCTAAGCCAGACGGAGAGGTTTGGGATCCTAAACCGTTTACTGTCTTCTTGGGACCAAGACAAGGTGATTTTAAGTTTATCACTTACGACTCAGGGTTTGGAATGGATATATATAAAATTTATGAGGGAACAACATTACTTCTCGATACATCCATAGTTACAGAAGGCTTTAATGGTTATTTTATTAGGAAAGCATACGCTGCTATTATTGATAGTGGAAGGACTGAGGCAGAAGCATTAGCTTACACATCTGGAAGCAAAAGAACGGAGCCTGGTAAGTTACCACAGTCTGGACCTGCAAATCCGATTGGCAATTATTTCGAAACTGAGTTTCTTTTATCAAAAACAACTTTCAGGGATGAGATTAGGGTTGATGTCTATAAACTACTTCCAGACATTTCAGGAGCTGGGAGTAACTGGTCAACTTGGGAAATTAAATGGGTAAATTAACATAATGGCAGAATATACACTAACATATGATGAAAAGGTAAAAGGATGGACTTCGTTTCATTCTTACATACCCGAATACATGACGGCGTTGAATAACGATTTTTTTAGTTTTAAGAACGGTCAGTTATATCAACACAACAAAACAACAGGGAATCGTAACACTTATTACGGAACTGCATACAATAGTGAGGTGGAGATATCTTCAAATGCAGCGCCTTCTGAGGTTAAGATATTCAAGACAATAGAGATTGAGGGTAATAACCCTAACTGGGATGTAACCATTGTAACTGATTTAGATCAAGGGCATATAGATAAGTCTTCTTTTGTTAAGTCTGAATTTAGTACGGCAGATTCATCTAATTTGCCAAACACATATAATGAGGGTGTATACTCAACGCATATAAGAAGAAACGTAGCTGACGAGGTTAACACAGAACTTTTATCGGTTCAGGGTATTGGTAATCTTATTAGCCTTTCAGGAAACAATTTCACTTTCTCTGCTGTACCATCGGCACTATCCATAGGTGATGTGCTGTATCAAGCAGTTGGAGGAGCATACAATAGAATAGGAACAATAACAAATAACGATGGAACCACTATTACAGTTGGAACAGCATCAATTATTCCTAGTGTAAATGACTTTATATTTGGTGCAAAAAGCCCAATAGCTGAGTCGTATGGACTAAAAGGATACTATGCTAGTGTAAGACTTGTAAGTGGCAGTACAAGTGCTGTAGAGCTTTATGCTGTAAATAGTGAAGTTAGCAAAAGCTTCTCTTAATATTCGTATATTTGCATTAAATAAGATATAATATGGCATTACCAGTAGTCATGGCTGCAATCGCAGGAGGAGCAGCACTAGCAAAAGGAATTTCTGGAGCAGTTCAAGCGTCTAAAGCACGCAAAGCCCTAGAAAACTTTCAAAGACAAGAACTTAGAAATGTAACAGAAGGGATGAGAGTTTCAACTCTCGGAGCTCAATTAAACACTCAAGAGGCTCAAAGAAGGTTTTCAACAGCAGTTGATGCGCTTAGATCAGGAGGAGTTAGGGGTGTTGTCGGTGGTTTAGGAGCTCAAGAGCAATTAATGCAAAATCAGCAAGCAGCTATTTCTGCCGAACTTGATAGACAGCAAGTTATGATTGACAAATTGAGAGCTCAAGATGAACAGAGAATACAGGGAATGCAAGAACAAAGAGAAACATTTGATATTGGTAGATTAGCTGGTCAGCAAGCAGCTGGTAGAGCTCAATTATCAAGTGCTATTGGAGATGTTGCTGGATTAGCTACATCATTCATATCTCCTGCTGGAGAAGGTAGAGCAAAAGACTTGAAGACTTTAGACACTAGCCTCACGAGCGGCAACTTTGAAGCAGATCTTAAAAGACGTAATTTATTTGGACCAAAACAAGTTCAATTTACAGAGAATAGTCAGGGTAATCTTATGGTAAAAGGAAGAATGACAGGGGGTCTTTCAGGTAATGTTATTACTTCTCCTGTAAGTATCCCACAAATGGAGTATAATATAAAACCTGTGCAATAATGTCATCATACTCAGAAGGATTTAAGTTAGGATACAGTGCAAATGCACCACTTGCTGGTATATCAGAGGGCATTCAAAAGTTTACTCAAGAGTACCGTAAGCAAGAAGAGATAGGTCGACAAAGACAAGAAGCATACGATAAGGCGAGATCAGAGTTTAAGAAAAAGCAAGAAGAAACCTATGGTAAGTATGCTAAAGAAGATTTGTATGATAATACAGGCTTCACTGATTTTGACACACTAGGAGACAAGTTCACAAAGTCTGCTAGAGAAACATATGAAATAAATGAGTTTGCTTTTAGAAATGGATTCATAGACGAGAGCGAGCTTACAGCAAGAAACAACACTTTAAAAGCTCAATCTCAAAAGCTAACTACTCTTTACGATGATGCAAACGTCTTCATTGAGGAAAAGAAAAAACTAGAGGAAGAGGGAAAATCAAACCCCTTGAATGACAAGAAACTTGAAATGCTAGAGGACTTCTCTAAGCAAGTTAAGGTTTCTGCTGGGTTAGATGGTCTTTATTTATCCACGATAGGTAAAGAGGGTAAGCAAAAAAACATATCAGTATCTGAGTTCAATAAGATTCTTAATTCAGAGTCAGGGGTTGACCTAAACTCAGCTTATGAAAACCTTTTAAGTAATCAAGGATTTACACAAAGATTAGCTTCTGGAAAAAAGATAACTGAGTTTGTTACTAAAGAAGGTGATGACATGACCGCTCTAGATGCACAGCTTTTATCGATGACTGATGGTCAACAATTAGGGGCGTTACTTTCCATAACAGATAAAAATGGAAATAATGTTGCCACTACTGACGAGAAAGAAGCTAAAGAGAAAGGCATTATATATGTAGATTCAGGTAGAGTTATAGACCCATCTATAAGCACAGAAGAGCAAACAAAGCTTAAGTCAACAATGATTGATCAGCTTAGAGCGATGCAAGAGAGAAAGCAAAAGACTGAAATATATAACGATCCAAATAGAGTTAGAAAAACAGGATCTCAAAGAGTCAAAGAAGACACAATGAGGGCTGCTTATGAGATAGCTGAAAAAATAGGAGAAGGTGGAGAAGATGCTGATAGACTTATAGATCAAGTTGTTGCTAATAATGATTCTATTGAGAACATGTTTTTTAATGAAAACAAAAAGTCTTGGGTCATAGAGAAGATAGATAGGAAAGGCAAAAGAAGCGATCAAGTAATTCCAGCGCCCATTCTTGAAGATGGTTCTATAGATACTAGAAATCTTGGAGTTTCTTTAATGTCCGCTATAAGTCCCTCTTATTCAGTAGAACAAGCTGAATTAGCGGCAAGGGATTTTGAAAAGAAAAATCCAAGCTATCAGTTTGGAAGAACAACAGAGTCTTTTGACAGAGGCTACACTCAGTATCCAAGTCTTGATTCAATAGAGTCAAGTGATGGGACAAAAAGAAGTATTGGTCAAATAATTGATAGCTTGGATGAGGATGATATTGCAAAAAACATTCCTTCAATATTGGCAGATTTAGGTATAGATAAAGGGTACATGGTTGAAGAGGTTGGAGAAGGAGCATTTGGAATAAAATCTCCTTACGCTTATGCTGTAAAGGTAAATATACCTGGGTACGTTTCAGAAAAAGGGCAGAACTTTGTATTGCTAAATCCGCTAACTACCAAAAAGCAAGATCTAAAAGAACAGATAAGGGTTATTGCGAACTCAATAAAACAATCAGGAGGTCTAATAGAAGGCTCAAGCTCAAGAACCTCGTCTGCAACAGGAAAGAAAAAACTCCCAGGAATACAATAAGATATGAACGAGCAAGCACTACAGTTACTTTACGATGAAATGTCCGCACAATATGAGATTGGATCTTTTGAGGAATTTAAGGAGTATCTTTCTGATGACGAACAGAGAAGTGCTTTTTTCGAGGAAGCTATAAAACCAAACTATGATGTTTCATCTTTAGATGAGTTCGATAATACCTATGGTTTAAAAAAAAAAGAAGATTTTATTTCCAACGATCCAGAATCGGAATCCAAATTGGACAAAGATTTTTCGGGTATACCTATATTTAAGTTTATCTCAGACGCAGTTGGGAGAGGTGTAGCGCAAGGAAATACAGCTGACGAGGCATTAGGTCTTATAATGTCAGGAAACTCCGCCACAGAAGAGGAGATAAAACAATACATTGATGCAGTAAGTAAGATGGACTCATATGCTCCATCCGAGTCAATGCAAAGCTTTCAGAAGCAATACATAGAAGAGGGATCTGATGTACCTGCATTTTTAAGTGCTCTATGGAATAATTTAGAAATAGCACCAGAAATATTACTACAATCATTTGCTGGAATGGCTACAGCAGCGACAACAGATGAGGGTGCTATGGCTGCAACGGCAGGTCTTACCGCTGGAGCTGCGGCAGGAGCTCCTATATTTGGAGTTGGTGCAATAGCAGGAGGTCTTGTAGGAGGTATGGCAGCTGCTAATGGAGCTTTGGAGACGGCAACATCATTAACTGAGTTTATTAAAGAAAAGCTTGATGAAGATAAAAGAGACTTTAACGCAGAGAATGTAAGAGATATTCTTAGCGATGAAGATATTTTTGATGACATAAGAATAAAGGCATTAACCAGAGGTGGTCTTATATCTGTAATAGATCTTATAGGAAGCGGAGTGGCTGGTAAGGCTGTTAGGGGGGTGTCTGAGGTCTCTAAAATGGGAGCGAGAGCCACTAAGTTAGCTCAGGTTGGGACTGGTGTGGCTATAGAGTCTGCAGCTGGAGGTATAGGAGAAGCAACTGCTATGGCAGCTACTGGTCAAGAAATGGATGTTGCAGAAATTGGTCTAGAAGCTATAGGCGGACTAACCACAGCTCCTTTAAGTATTGGTGGCGCAATGTCTAAAAGCAGCTATAAGATATCTGGTCAAGAAGTCAGCAGAAAAACTGCAATGAAAATTGTAGAGAAAAATCCAGAAATATTACAAGACAAATCGTTTGAGCTCAAGAATGTCCCAGAAGAAGATCGTGTAAAGATTGAGTCAGAACAAAAGAAACAAAGGGTAAAAAAAGATTTGCCAGAGGGAATCCCAGCAGAAAATGTAGACAAAGTAATTGAAAAAGAAATTGAAGCTGAAGGGCTTAAAAATAAAGAGTCAATATCTGCTAAGAAAAGACTTAAAGAGATAGGTCAAGAAATTGAAGACCTAAGAAAAACAGAAGAGAAGGAGGAAATTTCTCAACCTTCTGTTGAAACAGAGTCTTTTGAAACAAAACGAGTTAAGATTACGGAGCCTTTTACTATTGGTCAAACACAGGTCACATTTAATGAGGACGGAAGTGTAAATGAGGTATTGAACAAAAGAACTGGTAATCCAGTTACATCTGCAACAAAAAGAAAAGTTGAGAAAAAAATATTACAGGACGTAATTGATGTTGATGCTGGAAAAAAAGCCCCGCAAGTAGAGGGGATTACGGAGGGAGAAGTGACTACGTATATTTCAGAGAATAGTGAAAACGTAAGAGAGGTTTCAGAATCAATAAAAGTTGAGAAGCAGAGAATTAAAGATGCTGAACAAAAGGCTGATGAAATAAAAACACAAGATCAAGGGTTATTCTCATTAGCAGGTGTTGCATTTACTAGAGAGAGTTGGGAATCTGTTACTGGTAATCCACCAAGTGAAAACATAAGTAACTATTGGATAAGATCAAAAGAAAAAGGAGGTCTTAATCTTGAAGACGGAGCTCAAGGTTTTGAAGCTGACAAAATAGTTGAATTTATACTCGACTATCCTAATTCAGAAGCTTTAAAGGTAGCGACAGGAGAATCTTTAGATAAAAATAATTTAATAGACCTACAGAACAAGTTCAAGACGTTAACAGGAATAGATGCAACCGATTCAAACGTAAACACTGTTCTGAATATTGAAGAAGGAAGGACACCTGTTGAGGTGCTTAAAATGCAAGAGCAAGAAGAGTTAACATTGCAAGCTCAAGAGCCAGGTGTATTTGGAAAGAAAAGAGGACCATCAGCTAAAAAAATAGTTTCAGAGCCTATGAAAGAAGAGGTTACTGTGAACGTATACAATGCATTAAAAGATCAGATAAGACTTGAAGCTCGTGCGGCAAGGGAAAAGAAATATAGCATGGATCAGGCAAGAGTTAATTTGTCTGAGAAACTACAGTCCTTGCAGAAAGAAGGAAGCATAACTACTAAGCAAGCCTCTGCTTTATTTAAAAAGGCTTCTAAATTAAATCTTGATAACCCAATTACTACTGGCAAGTTCTTAGCTTACGCAGAAAAAGTTTTTGATAATGCTGAGAACACAAAGAAATTGTCTGATGCAGGCAGATTAAAGTCGTCCATAAGAAAAGTAAAAAAGAAAGAGATAGAGGCTACAGTAAAAGGAGCTGTAAAAGATTTTCTTAAGATAGATCCTAATTTAGTTGAAAATATTGACGAGTACTTAGGTATAGCTAATAACGTTGCAAAAGGACTTAGAGCCACTCGTATAGTAAAAGGTGACCTTAAATTGTCTTCTGATGTAAGTTTAAAGAATCTATCTGAATATATATCAAAAGAACTAGCAAAACAGACGGCAATAAGAGAACAATCTTTCCTTGATAAATATAAGGAGGTTTTGGGTGATGGCGCAGAAGGAATGTCTTATCAGGACATGAAGAGAGCTGTTGAAAGTCTAACAGAGGAAGAGGATGGTATAGGAGTTCAAACAGAAAATAAAGATTTAATAAAATCAGCATTTCAAGAAATTTCAGAATCAGTTAAAGAGATTTCTGAGTTTGGAAAAGGAGCTCCTGATGCTGATGATATTTACGATGTTACAGATGTCCAGAAGTCTTTAATCAAAAGATTTACAGACATTAATCTCGATCTTTTAACAACAAAGGAGTCGATTCAAGCTCTTGATGCCCTTAAAAATTTCCTTGAAAACGGAACTACTGGAGGTATGATGAAAATTATGTCTCAATTTGAAGGAAGATCTGCAGCTCGAAAGCTATTAGGTGAGGGATTTTCTGGGTACAACATAGGCAAGGTTGGTAGACTGTGGGGTCAGTTTATAGCATCACTAAACATACTTTCAGAATACACGTTTAGAGGACAAAAAAATCAGCTTAAATTCTTTCAAGAGTCTGGTCTTCAAGACACAATAACAGGAAACTCAGAGGCTCTAAAATCCTACGATGACCTTCAGAATGAGTTCAGTAAAGAGTTTGAAAAAAGTAAAGCAAACGGGGAGAAATTTACTTCTACATATAATATTGTAGAGAGAGGTATGATTGCTTTTGCAGTTAGAAATCTTCAAGGCACAGTTCAGGAGCAAATAAATGAGTTTACAAGAAGAAAAGATCTAATAAAGCAATCGATAGATTTTCTACAAAAACAAGACGGTGACCTCAAGAAAAGAGGAGATGCATATCAGAAGGCTTATGATAAAATAATCGAGAACAGTGTAAATGCTGATGAGGTTATTTCCAAGGCAGATTCAATAAATTCAGATGCCGTAAAGTGGTGGATGGACAAGTGGTCTGAAATATATCCAAGACTTTCGGACGTATCTTTAAACGTATATAATAAGCTTTTAACAAAAGACGTTAGGTATACTCCAGATTTTTATGCATTTGCAGAAGCAAAGGATGTGGATGCTGATTTACTCACCCCTGCTTTCGAAGAGAATCTTAGCAATGTTGTATACGACAAGGAGTCAAGAACACTTAAAGAGACTGTTAGACCAAGAACGCTTAGTTCTCAAAGAGCTTCTTACGTTGATTTAAACTTTGATAGAGCAAACTTAAACGCCTATAAAAATGCCCTTGTAGACGTAAACACAGCCGAATCTATATCAAGATTGAATGGATTCTTAAACGACCCATCTAAGGCATTTGACTCTATAATACAAGACGATCAGACTCGTCAAATAATAAAGCAGAGGATTCTTGGGTACATTAGAAACATTAAATCTGGCAACAGACCTTCGTCCCAGGACATGAAGGAGTACCAAAAATACATAGAGAAGTTTGCTACATTTTCAGTGGCAAAAGCTTTAGGGGGACCTACTCAATATGTAAAGCAGCTTGTCCCTATAGTCAACACTTTGATTAACGCAGGAGACTTGTCTGTGAATTCGTTCATGAAAAAAGGAGCTGTTGAATTTATATTAAACTCAGGATACGGTATTGCGACAAGAGGGTTTGCTTCATTAGCTGACTTTCAAAACTTGAGAGATTCTGTTGCTGAAATAGACAAACCGACAAATAAAGTTATAAGCCTTCTAGACTCGGCAAGTAAAAAGATGCTTAAAGTGTTTGTTCAGGATCCAGATAGGATTGCTGCTCAAATTTCTTGGCTCACTTACTATAATAAAAATTTGATGAATCAAGGTTTTAGCGCCAAGGCAATAGAAAATATTGATTGGGAAACTCACGCTATAAACAAAGAAGCTGCAGATTACGCTCAACAGCAAGTAGATAGACAACAAAACGTTTCTGATGTTGCGCTTCAAGGAGAGTTCTTTTCCTCGAGAAATATTGGGACTTCTTTAGCTAGAAAGATTATTGCTCCTTTTATGAATTTTGCTTTTAATCAAAAATCGAGAATGTATTCTGATTTTATTCAATTGTCCTCTAAGTATACAACAGAGGAGGATAGAGTTAAGGCAGGTAGATCTTTAATGGGTCTTGCTGTGGAGACTGCTGCATTCAACTACCTAGGGTATGGAATATCTATGGGTCTATATGCAGCAACCGCATCCATACTTGGAAAAGACGAAGACCCAGAAGATCAAGTTAAAAGAGTTAAGGGAATAATATCAGGAAGGATGACTAACATAGCTTCTGATGTATTTTCTCCTTTTCCTAAAGTGACAGATCCTTTGATTATGCCGCAAATAAACAAAATATTAGTAGCTATACAAGGTGGTGACGAAAAAGAAGCTTTTAAGTTGTTTGCAAAAGACGAATCTTCATTTGTTGATCAAATTGGTTTATTCGGCATAGCTAAAAAGAATGCTGGAGATCTTTTTGAAATACTTGAAATAGCGACTACTGGTTCTTATAAAGATAGATATGGAAGAACAATAGAGCTTAACAGGGAGGCTCAGCAAATAGCTGCTCAAACCTTTTTGCCTAAATTCCTTTATTTAATGGGAGCTTTACCAGTCGAAGTTGGAACAATGTCGAATTACTCTGTTAAAGAACTTAAAAAATTGAAAAAAAGAAAATCTAATAGCGGCTCTAAGTTTAAAAGAACATATAAGTACTAAAAAAAAGACCCAGCTACTATCTTCACTGGGTCATTCTCGTTGAAAATGGGTGGTAGGAATTCCCACAAACCTACCATCAACAAACCTACAAAATGTTTTTTAGAATTGCAACAGTTTCGTCACAATCTTTATGATTTCGTGGCATAAATAGGTTTGTTTGTATTCCTTCCCTTACCAAATGCATCTTAAACAGCTTCCATCGTATAGGAAAGCTCTCATTTGGGTTACCTTTTGTTTCTATTATAAATCTTGGTGGGTCTTGCACGTCTATGAAGTCTGGAGTATACCTTATACCTAACAGCTTTTTATTTCCCCTATCGTGTAGTATTTTCTTAGACTTAGTTTTCTCGTACGATGCCATAGGAAAGTTGCACCCGTTGATGATAGTGAACGTCTTGCCTTCATATTCGTTCTTAATTTTAGCCTTCTTGAGTGCTCTGTACATATACAGCTCTAGCTTGGAGGCAAACTCAATACCATCTTCCTTGACCTTAGTGGATCTAGTTATTTTCTTTCCTCCCTTTTTTCTTTTATATTTCATCCTCTGATTCTATTATAGATAATATATCTTGTATTAGCAGTATGTCTGTGTAAAACTGTAAGGCATCACTCTCGTCTTCACCTATGTACTCTTCCCAGGTTCTGTCATCAGTACCCATAAGATCTCCTTTAGTGAACACACTGTATCTTTTTAAGTTATTAATTCCGCACATGTATAAGTGATCCTTAAGGTCTTCCCAGAAGGTTGGGTATTCGCATAGGCACATTACAGCTTCCCTGTCTGTAACCTCTAGCTTGTTAGCAAGCCAGTATACCTCTATATCGTTTATAGTTTCAATGAATATGTCAAAGTCATTCTTGAGTATGACATAATAGTAGTGTGAATCATGATCATCTAAGAATAAAGTTTCATTCAATATAGTGTAGGCTTTCACCGCCTCTGATAGGCTTAGACTCCTATTAAACACTATTCTCTTTGGATCTAACTTCATAGACTGTTGATCCCTATTCCTTTAGGAGCTCTTCACTCTTCTTCCCAGAATCTGTTTGTATATCGTCCTTCAGCTGATCTACTGCTTTCTGGTATCCATCCGTACGTTTTAATGTCTCTAGCGTCCCAACCGAGAGGTCTTTTAGGTTGTGTAGCTGACCTATCACCGCTATCATCTGACCTTCTAGATTTTTTATTGATCTTTCCATTTGAATTAATCTGTTCTCTTTCATTCTTTGTGTTTATAATTTCACATTCACACTGACCTACATTGAGCCAGCAATCGCATATTTTAGTTTGCATTTAATATATATAACATATAGCCCAAGGTAACATTTATATTCACCAAAACCAAATTCCATTGTTTAGCCACAAAAACTTGAGGCATCGAAAGTAATCCACCAATAATATATGTATATGCCCCTAGGAGGTCATAGGAGAGTATATGAGGGCTTATAACTATAAAAGATGTACCCATATACCCTAGCCTATTAGAAAGTCTCTCTAAAGGGCTTAATTTGCGTTGCTTAACTGAGTATCTTAAGAATCTTTGGTACCACTTGAACTCACACTGCATGCAAGTTTTCTTGTCTTTTGTTTTGTACCAACGGTCTGGAAGTCTTCTCTTACAATTGTTGCATTTTTTCATTACCAGAGGTCACGGTTGCCTGAAAGTATGCGTACAGTATAGATCATGCACACAAAGCCACAAAGATAAACTATAAAGTTTATAAAATCTAGCATCTACCTACACTTTGTAATCCTTTTCTATTGAGTGTAAAAACTCTCGCTCTTGATTAGTTACATCGTAAGCTTTTTCTATTAAGGCTACAAGGCTATTAATTTTCATGTGTACAGGCAGATTTTCTGCTAAATCAACGAAGTATCTTTGAGGTATAGATGGTTGAGGATCTAGCGTACTTGCGTATTTTAATACTTCATTCGCAGTTTTCCTAATAAAAGCTCTTGGGAGCTCTCCTTCTTTTTCTTTAGGAAAACAATCTTTATACTCCTCTCTGAGATCTATAATTTGATCTAAAATATTGTCTCTTTTTTCTTCGTAATAGTTTGTATCTTTCATTGTTGTTAAATTAAAATAAATGTGTTAGTCTTGCCATTTGCCCGTGATCCTTTGAATGAATGAATCCTTCAACGGCTTTAGGCGCATGCTGATATCCCTTTCTATGGTGCCAGGAGTCAGTTCCAGATGGAGACCTAAGAGCCTCAACTGTAACCCCTATAAAATCCTTAGACATCTTGTGGTGTATGTGATGTATGTATACATATTTATTTTTTGACGCAGACCAATCACTACCAGCCTCCTGAGCCATGAGTAGAGGTAAGTCTTGCATCTTAGCGCCATCTCCATGTGTTGTTCCAATTAGGTTTGTATGATATCTATAATACTTCCTGTGTGCAATTGAAGTATCAAAGGTAATGTTCTCACAGTCCTTGTACCAAGAACTAATAGAGTCGGCTAAAAAGAATCCACTCTGGTAGTCGTGGTTTGATGGATTGAACATGAAGTGTACGTCTGCAACTTGAATTAATGTATCCAATACATCAACATAAAGTTTCTTTGCTATTAGGAAATTGTCATACCACATACCATCTGTATCCTGAGGAGTTCCACTGGTAGTGGTTCTCTTGGGGGTGTCAATATGCAGTATGTCATTTCCTGCAACAAAAACAATTTTTTCAATCTTAAATCCTGATGCCTTCTGTAATATCCCTTCAACTCCCTCTTTAACTCTCTTAACAGCTATTTGTGAGTTGTAGTCTTCTCCTGTTTCGAAGGATGAGGCTAACTTGCCAATATGCACATCAGCAGGATCAATAACAAGTAAGCAGCCATCAGGATCGTTTGTTCTTTCAATCTTTTCATAGCTAAATGTGTGTTTTTTAACAGCATCTATGTGGTCTTCAAGCATCTGATCAAACGTAGGACCGCTGTCTTTATTTGGTTTAAACTGTATTGACCACTTCTTATCCTTTGACCACGCTATTCCTACACTACTAATGTCAATACCCCTCTCCTCACAAGCACTAGCTAAAGCTGGTTGTTCTTCGCTTCTTGTGATTTTCTGTATAATAGAAGAAACATATCTCCTAGTTAACTCTACTGTTCTTTCCTCTGGGCTTATGCTTAAATCCTGATGAATATATTTAGCAATTTCAGTTGGACTCCTATGTCCATCTTTAAAATATTTTTCTGCTAGGGATTTAATTTGTTCGTTTTGATTAATCATCTTCTTTGATTTGATTTTGAAGTCTTTCCAGATCAACCTTCGTCTGAGCTATTGTAGTCTTGGTGTCGTTAAAATCAGGCTTGTATAGGGAGTCGATTATTCTGTCTACTGATAAATGTAGATTGTCTCTTAATCTCTCTATGAACCTAATTCTATGTGTCATACATCTGGATCCATATGCTGAAGAAGTGAGTCTCCAATCTCCTTGTTAAAGGATTTTATAGCCCTATAAATAATTCTGGACTTCTTCTTAGTTTCTTTCTTATCTTTAACGCTTGATTCTATCCCAAGCTGAGTGTAAAGCATTGTGTCAAGTTCGAGCAAGGCATCCATCTTTTCTTTTTCACTTTTGGTTTTAAACCCTGTTATCTTTTCACAAAACGTATTAACATCTAATTCGTGAATATCGAACCTGCTCTGTTTTATTTTATTATATTCTCTGTTGTACAAGTTTAAAGCTTTCATTTATACAAATTTATTTATTATTATTGAAACTTATGTATTTTTTTTTTGATTTTTTTATTAAATAATCATCTGCCATTTCCATAAAGTAGTGTAAATAAAGCTCATAGATCTTCTCTGACAGTTGATGTCTCTTGTATGTTACAGGAGATTCTATGTTTTTTATTAGACCATTCCTATCAATCCTTATGTTTAACATATATTCATTATCCTTAGTCAGTTTTGGATATATAGTTATACCTTTTGATACACAGAAAGCCATTGCATTCTGATGAATGTGCTTTGTTACAAAGCTAGATGTTGGCTGTTTCTTAGGTCTTCCCATCAGAACGGCAGTTCATCATCTTCCACACCAAACGCTTTGTCTAGTGACATCTCTGGAACCCCTTCAACCTGCTCTTTATCAAACTCAAATGTAGTTGGGTCTTGATTCTTGGCATAATATCTTCCAGAAGCTGAGTCAAATCTAAACCTTTCAAGTGCGTTTATCTCCCCTTGAAACTTCATCTTTACCTTTTGAACGACCAACTCTACATCGTTAACATCTATACCCTCTTGATCATTTTTAGTAAAGTGCCTATAGATAGTAAACCCATCGTGTGTTTGGTTTCTGAAGTCAGCAGATCCTGAACAGTCGTAAAGAGTTGGTAGTGCGTAATCATCGTTGTCCTTCTTAATCATCTTCCTAGGGTGTACCACTAAGAATATTATCACGTTGTTCATCTGTGCAAACATAGTCAGCTTGGTAAGTACGTTCTTTATCTTACTTAACTCAGAGTCATTTGACTTATCGTACTCTAGCTTATTGAAGGCATCAATAACAAATATATCTACCCCATAAATAAACATTTGCTCTTTAAACTTTTCAAGTAGCCAACTCCAAGTAGGAAATTCTCCATCATCTGGTGCGGTTATGTAAAGCCTTTCGTTAGCCCATTCAACGTATCTCTGAACCTCTTGCTTTGTAATTCTTTTTCTGTTATGGGTATCACCCCAAAAGTTTCTTCCATAAAATTTCTCAATAAACTGAGTCTGATGCAGTGCCATTGGACTGTGCTCTGGAGAAAAGAATGAAGCCTTCATGTTGTAGTCCCTCATAAGGTTCATAACATACCACTCTGTAAAGTTTGACTTACCATGTGATGGTATGCCTGTTGAAACGACAAGGTGTCCCCTCATTACAGAGAACACTTCCTTCAGTCTACCAAAACATTTGTGCTTAGGGAAAAGGGTCTCTGGAAGTCCGTTCTCGTAAAGATCGTATATACCTCCTGCTAAATCTTTAGCCGTGTATGTTCCTGATGCAGGGTATCTTTTACCACTTAGAATTGATTCTTTTACTAGATCACTACCACCCTTTAGTAGATCTCCATTAGCATCCTTGTCCTCAAAAAGAACACGAACACATCTGTACCTACCTAACCTCTGTGCTATCTTGTCAGCGACAATCTCTCCCTTCTCATCGTTATCTGTAGCAATGTAAAACTTTTTTACGTCCTGCATATACTTTTCTGAGTTGATCCAAAAGTCATCATTGTCGTTTGCTCCATTAGGAATGCTGATTGTATTCTTGAATCCACACTGATGCATTGCAAGCACATCAAACTCACCTTCAACAATAAAAACTTCCTCTTGACCGATAGCGGCATTGATGTTGTAGAATATTGATTTAGTCTGTGCCGTTTGTGTGAAGTGCTTACCCCCAGATCTATACTTCTTCTTCACAAGAGTATCGCCTTCGAAGTAATTGAACACAATGTTGTTCATTTTTTGTTCTGCTTGTGGTTGATAGTGAACCTCCTCCGTTACATTTAATTCCTTCAGAGTAGATTGGTATATACCTCTTTCCTCACAGAACTTAACCATTCCATCAGACATCTCTGTGTAGTTCCTCCAGGTTTGTTCTGGAAGCTTGTACACCATGTCTTGTACTAATGACTTGTTGTCTTTGATAGATATAGCATCGCAGTGATGACACTTAGCGACACCCTTAGCTATGTTAACGCTAAGGCATCTATCTGATTTATTCTTCCTCTCTGGAGTACACGCAGGGCATGTTGTTTTAATTTGCCCAGATGATTTACCCTTGAGGTTTATATCATTCCATTCGATTGTTTTCATAAAGAGTTTTTTCTTCTTAGTTTAGGTCTTCCTGTTTGTCTGTCTACTTTGTACTTGTTACAGTACCAATTTAAAAAGTGTGCAACGTATTCTTTAGTGCTCTTGACTGTATCAAGGGTATGCTCAAGGTGATCATTGAACTCTAGATAGTATTTTTCTAGGTTGCCTTTAGACATTTGAAACTTGTCCATCATGAAGGAAACATACTGTTCATTTTCCATAGCATCTTCAAAGTTTTGGGCAACGCCCTTATAATTTAAATAACCTTTTGTTGTATTGTTATTATTGTTATTATTGTTAGTTGTGTCCCTTTGTTGTGCTTTTGTTGTCCCTTTGTTGTCCCTTTGTTGTCCCTCCTCCTTGTTTATTTTCTGGTAATCATCATATTTTATAATGGTTACGAGAGTATATTTGTTGTGCCCTTTTGCGATAATTTCACCAGTTTGCTTTAATTTTTTTAAAGAAGTAATGATTTGCTTCCTGGATAAATTTAGCTGATCTGATAGCTTGTCTCCAGAGGTTATAAAGGACCCTCTTTTGATTGTTGTACCCATCCATTCTTTTTCTTTCCAATTCGCTTTTATAAGGCAATGAATAAAAAGCCTCATCGTGTTTGAATCAGTGTACCACTCCCACTCTAAAATCTTTCTGTCTAATGTTACAAAGGAGCTATGCATTCTTCAATAAATTTAATTATTCTTTTACTGTATCTATCGGGTATATATTGCAATTGACTCTTAAAGAAAATCATTCTTTCTCTTCTATGCATTTCTCTTTGTATAAGCTTATAGTTTAAACCCTTTACTCTTAATAGTTCCTCTTCTAAAGTCTCTTCAAGCTCGTCAATATCTCCTATGATTCCCAGTACATCCTTTCTTATTTGAATATATAAAGCACGTAGTTTGGGATCAAAAAACTTTTCATCCTTAACAAAAATTTCCATCTGCTTACATGCATGCACGGCTGTTGCATGATCTTTTTTAAATACTGTGCTAATATCTAGATATGGCATGTCTGTAAACTCCTTTAGAACGTACATAACAAGCTGCCTCATTTGGACATCAGGTCTTTGCCTTCTTTTCATGTTTCGAAATATATTGTGTGGTTTCATGTATTTCTCACAGATAGCTATAATTGCATCTTTTCTGCGTGCATGTGCTATATCTTGTCTCTCTATTTCTAGTTTCATAAATTGTGGAATTTAATAAGCCTGAAGGGGGACAGTTTGTATAATAGTCCCCCATAAAACAGGCTAATTGATTAAAATAAATTAAAAGGGTAGATCGTCCGTTGCTTGAGCCATAGCTGAAGCTTGTTGTGGAGTCTGTGTACTGTTGTTAGGGTTATCTCTTGGAGGAAAAACCTTTCCGAGGTTGTATCTACTCTTTGTTTCTGGGTTGTATCCAGATAGAGACTTAGAACCATCGTCCCAAGTTGTTAGATCAAACCAAACACTCTTACCGTACTTGTCACTGTCGGTTACAGATTTTGGTGATTCCTTGATGAGTTTTCCTAACTCAGTTACGTTTAGAGCGATACGCTCTTTGTTTGTTGGCTGTGCCATAATAAAAAATTTAAGTTAATAATTGATTTAATTGATTGAGGTATTCTCTACAGAGAACAACTCGGTTATAGATTGCATCTATGTCTTCTTGGTTTCTTTCAACCACAAATTCTTTTATCCTGTGCTTAGGGTTTATATCCTTAAACTTATGAGAGTCCCATATCTCTTGCTCTAGTTCTTCAGGTAAGTCAAGGAAGCCAAGCTTTGACCTAATCCTTTTCATCTCATCGAAGATTAATTCGTCAGGAGTATCAACAAGGCAGTAAACAAGCTTTGATTCCTCAAAATCTGTAAGAGCCATATATCCTTGGAGTTGCCAATAGTAATCTTTTGTTGGCACTTCTTCATTAGTTAATGGAAATGTTGTGTGATTCCAGGAGCACTTTATGTCTATCAAAGTGTCTGCAAAGAGGTCTGGCTCTCCAGTTATGTAGTCGTTGTTATACCTTTTTGTATTCTTCACAACATTTTTTGTTATATGTCTACCATACATCTCAATGCCCTCTTCTTCAGCCATGATACCTTTGTCTAGGTACTTTGACTGTATCACTCCAGACTTTCCGTATAACTGTTCTTTAAATATCTCGCCCAAGTAAGTTCTCGTGCCTACAGAAAGCAGGTCCTTCTTGTTCCTCGGATTCGTCATCAACTTACTAATGGACGAGCATCTAAACAGATAGTTATCAAATAAAATTTTACTCATAACAGTTATTTTCTTTTAAAGTCCTCTGATTCATCTTCTCCAAAAACCCCTAGTTCATAGAATCCTGTAAGCTTTAGTACGGCACGAGACATTGCTCGTTTCTCTGCCATCTCCATAACATACCATGTGTTGCAGTTACCACTCTTATAGTCTCCCTTAAGGGCAGAACCAAAGGTTTGTATCGTAGTGTCTTGCTTTTCAGCATTCGCCTTCACAACTGCAAACTCTGGTTTACATTCAATAACATCGTAATGTATCTTGATTTGTTCTACACCTTGTATCTTATCGATACCTGCACGAGTAATGATCGTGTAGTGTTGGTGTTTAAATACCTCATCTGGAGTGAGGTCATACTTCTTGTATAGCTTCGCTATCTTCTCTCTGTTTGTTGCCATAATTTAGTTTAATTTGATTTAAATGTGTTACTTCTTTGTTTTTCAAGACATCTAGCTTTTGTTTAAAAAAGGTATAAGTCTTTTCAGACAACTCCTTGCCTTGACCTTCAATTCTGTCTAAGGCATTAGAGTACGATAGAGAGTCCGAAAGGATCTTTAATGAGTTTTCATATGCAAACTGCACTAAAAACCCCTCTAAAGGCTTGTAAACGTCTCTGGTGGTGTCTAAAAGCTCATACTTATTATCAGATATCTTTTCCATCTTAATTCTAGGGAGGAAATAATGTTCGCTCCCATCACGAAAGGTCACCTTTTTATCAGGGTCTAACGATCTCCATAATACGGAAAGCATGTACTCTCTACTTTCAATCATATATGTCAAGTCTTTTTTTGTATTCATTTAATAATTCTTCGTAATCAGAAACAATTAGGTTTAGCACATCAATCCTAGAACTTAACCTATCAATTTCAAATTGCTTATTCATTACCTTTTTATCTGACTCGTTTAGATGCTCTTTGAGTGTCTTTACTTGTGCTAACAAAAAGTCTTTATCTATTGGTTGTATTTCTCCGATTGTTTTCAAAATAGTAATAGGTTTAAATATTTCTGATACTCTTTCATTCTCTTGGAAATCGACTGAAGTTCTTTAACCTTTTGGTTTAGTTCCTTTCCCTTCAGTTCGTCTATACCCTTTGTCTCTTTTGTCATCTTCATGTGTTGGTAAAATATATGGTCTCTGACTTTGGAGATATGAGATTGCTTCTTCGTTTTCAAACTTATCTTCATAATTTTGTTTTTTAGGGTTTGCAATATAGTTAAAATACTCTTGTTCCATCCAATCTAACTCGATTCGACCTTGGTATTCGTACCAATTTTCTTCTAGCAGTTCTTTAATTCTACTCATATTCAAGTGTTTAACAATAGTCAAAATTTCTAGATTCATAACAGCCTTCACTACAATAGTTGTCATCATAGTCTGGTTCGGCATCACCGCAATCTACACCTAGTTTGGATCCACAGGTCTTACAATACCTGTTTAGATCTGTAAATGTAGCTACGTTTAATGATGATAGTGAATCTTTTAGTTTGCTCCACCATACATTCATCTTGTAGACTTCGTTCTTACTCAAAGCCTTTACATGGCACACGCCATCTACCCCTGTGTAGGAGTAGATGTGCACACCTGTTTCAAGCTTTCTTAATTTAAGAAACGCCATCTCTCAACTGTCTGTAAACGTTGTCTATGACGTAGGTCATATTCTCATCAAAAGAATCTTGCATCTTCATAGTGAAGAACTCATTTAAAGAATAGTTCCTACCATCTTTGTTGATAGTTACAGTAAACTCTTTGTTGTTTGAAGTGTTTACTCCTGAGCGATACTTAGCAATAGTTACTGTCTTTAGTAACTTTCCAAACTCCTTTTTAAAAGTTGCTTGAATTTCATTAACATCATCAGTTTTTAAGTTTCTAATAAACTCAATCTGACTTACTGGAATGCGACCTACATGATACTTAGTTTTTCTCTTGCGAGTCGTCTTTCTTTTAGTTGTATTCATAAATAATTAAATTAAATTGCGCCTACTCTGTAAGGTTTTCAGCTACCCCTATGTTGTTAACAAATTTACAATCTGTTTTGTTAATATGCAAATTTATTTGTAATACATTGATTATCTGTCGTTTAGTGTCCAATAGATAGCTACAAATGAAGCTATACTTATTATAATTTATATGTCTATCATGATGATTTACTCAAACCAACATACTCGCACCATTCTTCAAGGACTTCCCAATTTATTCCTATTGTAGCATCGTGTTTACTCTCGGCAAGTTCTAATATCTCTTCAGCTTGTTCGTCTGTGCATTCGTATCCCAGACTTTCAATATCTTTTTTGTACCAACTTATTCTGGCTGAAGGTATTTTAACTTCTGACTCCATGATGATTTCCTCCCACAGATCGTTCATTTCGTTAAACTGATTTTGTGCTGCTTCCACATATCCTTCACTTCCATCTTCTTTAGTTTCATACATTGACTTAGGATCCACTCCATTTGCTTCACAGAAAACTTTTAATGATTTCTCTGCTAAATCACAAGCCAGTTCTGTTACGTTAATTATTGCTTCCATTGTTTGTGTGTTTTAAGTTTTGATTATATTCTCTGATTAAAAAGTCCTGCTGATGGTCTGGAAGGTCTTGTACGTTTACAACACTGTAACCTTTATGTAACCTTGTTTGTTTTCTTGCCTCAGCACTAACACCATAAATTCTTGGTGGTCTGTTAGAATGCTCCTGAAGTACCTTATCCTCCTCTTTATTGTATAGGACGTATTCAGGATCCTCTGTTAGGTTTGGATAGTACATATAGTTTTTCATTTGTTTTGTTTTAAATTGTTTCTATAAATCTTGGGTTTTTAAATTCATCTTCAGCTTCTTTTCTTTTGCTGAAATCTGCATTTCTAAAATCTTTCCTTACAATCCTATTGCTTATTGGATCAACGTCAAAGGCACTAACCTTGTAAAATTTTCCATCACTTAAATCCTTGTAGTAGTGGCTATAAATGTCATAATACTGTTCTATTCTTTGTTTCATATTTATTTGATTTTAATTTTACTCATTACTTCTGTTACTATGTCTTCAATGAAGTCATACTTTTGGTCTATTATCTCATCGTGCCATTGAGGAGGGATATCGAAGTATGCTTCAACGTCCTCTCTGATTGCTTCCTCCACGATCATTAATAGGTCTTTCTTTATTTCGTGAGCAGTATCTGCTACTGCATTGTCCCATACGTCCTCGAATGGGTTGGTTTCATAAGGTGGATATCTCATAATGTTTCTTTTTTATAATTCTTCCTCTAACATTTCCCATAGCTTATCTAGTGATTCACTACTAAGTCGTCCTGTGTTTTCATGTTGAACGCCATACTCCTCTTCGTAAAGAGTTTCATAGTCTGAGAAATTCTTAACTAACATTTTCCTAGACCCATTTTCATCCCATTGACCAAGTGCAAATACTGTGGCAACGGACTTATCTTCTTGCTTAACTTCAAACACACCTTCTATCTCTGTAATATGTGTGTAGCAATTGATTTCTTTTAGCTTTACTTTTGTTTTCATAATGTTTGATTTTTGATTTTACCATTTTTCTATAAAATATCTTTTACATTCGCAAATAACTATTCTTTGCATTTGATTACCTAGCATTTGCATTTCTCGAGTAGTATCTTTGTATTTTGTGGAATTACAATTTTTACAACCACCTTGAAAATTATACAATCCTATTTCTATTGAGATAGTATTTTCGTAGGCTAAATCCCAAATATTTTTAGTAGACTGAGAATGTTCTACAATCGTTTTCATAATGTTTGTTTTAGAAATTTTTGTTGGTGTTTTGGCAAATCAGTGCAGGAAACTACATACTCGTTACCATAACAATCTTCAATAGCTTCTTCTTTTATACCATATATTATAGGTTCTCCATCATCAAAACAAACTATTGAATCATTTGCTTTGTCGTACAAAACATAGTCTGTGTCTTTTAAAATTGAGTCTTTTGTTTTCATAATGTTTGTTTTTATAGTTTATTATATTTTCTCATATCTTCAAATACTTGTTGTATCACATGGTCATTGTCGCTCTCTTGTATTGTGCTGACAAGCCAAGTTATCTCATCTATTGGGTCTGTACATTCAGTTAGTACCCAATCAGCGTACTTCTTTGCTTCTGTTTGTGTAATAGTCATAATTGTTTCTTTTTTATAATTCTTCCTCATGGTATACTTCGTGCAACCAATCCTCAATAGCCATTCCATCTTCGTATTTGATGCTCGTAAGAGATGCTATTTTATTCTCGTTTTGTATCTGTTGTTTAGATCCCCAATAGTTGGGTAGTTGTATGCGTTCCATTTCTTGCAATACAAGTTGTTTTAAGCTTCTCATTTTGCTTTTATTTATATTGCTTCTAATTGTATTCTAACATACTCCCCGTTTCCATCAGTTTCTACATCAGCTATTGAGCAGTCTGTTAGGTGTTTAATTTGAGATATGTTAGTAAGAGTTTTTATATTCAAACAACACATATCGTTTCCATTGTAATCTTCTATAAATATTCTCATAATGTTTGGATTTGTGAGGGGGGATCTCACCCCCTCGTTATTATTTAGCATTTAATTCCCCATACATTTATTGAGGATCTATCTTCAATTGCTCTGGACATTTCCTCTGAATGTTCCTCCCAGATCCCGAAGCTTTCAATGTGGCACCAATTCCCTGCAATATTGTATTGTCCTCTTCCTACTTCCTCCCCATTGTATTCAATCGTTATGGAAAAATTCTCTGTGTCCATTCTGTTACCCAGATACACTTCAAAATCTCTAGGATCAAAGTCTAGTAAGTTTTGATAGTCGCTCTGGAAGATCTCGTTTAAAATTGTTTCTTTTGTTTTCATTGTGTTTAGTATAAAATTGATTTTTCTATTAGCTTTATCTGGTATTTAGGAAGTTCTTCACAGTACTCTAGGTACTTATCAAATGTCTTCTCGCATTGTCTGTCGTGCTTGTTGTACGCTTTATCATCTCCATCTCCATCAGCAATATTGCGTAGTCTATCAGCTTCATTGTGCTTTATTAACCAATTTACTGCCGATTTCACCTGCTTTAGATTTGCTTTGTTTTTTATATCGATTCCCTTGTAGTTCATAATTTCTGGATTTATGGAGGGAGTTTCCCCCCTCCGTTGGTTTATATGTTTATACTAATTGCTCACTGTAAGCCTCAAAGAATTTGTTGTAAATTATCTCAAAGGTCATTTCATTGTAGCTATTGAATCTTCCCCCCGTAAATTCGCTTTCACTGGTGAAGGGGTCATAGTCAAACGCTTGAGCGATTTTTTTCGCTTGATAGTTATAAATAACATCTTCGCACCCGTCAATAATTTCCCAGACATGGTCATTTATTTCGTCATTGTCATAGTCCTCAGAAGTAAATCCGTAGCTATCCACTAAGCATTCATAAACATGAGGTACTAAAATAGTGTTAACGTATTCTTTCACTTGGTATGGGTTATTGTAGTTTTCAAAGTTTGCCATAATAATAGTTTTTAAATTAATTTTTTATAAATGTATTTTGATTGTTTTTGATATCCTAGAAATTTAACATTTCATTAAGATAGTTTTCTTCTATTGTATTCCTCCGTTAGTAACGTTTGGAATGTTTCATTTTCTTCTGTGGGTTCGCAAAAGCTAACTAATAAACTTCTTCTTTCAATTTCTTCATTTGTCATTCGTGAAATTAAACGAACCCAAATGTCGTTTCTTTGTGTGTGGTTAAAATCTAGTGTCGTTTGCATCGTTATTTTGTTTTTGATTACATGGCAAACATAAAGCAAGAAAGTAATACTATCCAAAATTTTAACATTTCTTTAACATTTGAAACCATTTTACTGGGGTTCCCAGAGGTTCGCACGAATGGACACAATATAAAATAAAAGTATTTCCTCTGGTTTACAAGGGTTTAAACTATATAAAAGGAGTTGTATTTTGTTGGGGGTTTGTTTATAGATATTTGTAAATGCGTTGGGGATTATTCCATACCTCAGCATATGAAAACCTATATTTTCCAGGGGGAAACCTAAAAGAGTTTAGATAGTAGCTTAGATACACCCCTAGCCCATACAAAAGACAAAAAGTTCCAGAGCGTTGACCTATTAAGCTGAGGGGGTGGGTTGAAAGAAATGGTTTTTCTGTGGGGGTGTGGAGTGTGTATTGTATATATAACCCAAAACCTCCACATATCTCATATAACCAAAAAGTGGTTAGATTCGTTAAGAATCTCTCTATTGTTAGTACTTCCCACGTGGCACTAATTTGTGTCATTTCAATGTTTATATATATGTATGCACTTAATTGACACAAAACTCTGCCATCTGTTGTATGTACAAATGTCATATAGAAATTAATAGGCATTTAGTTTGATTATGTTATAGAATAGTTTACCTTTGGTATCAGTTTGTTTCATATATAGTTTAGTGGAAAGGAACAGGGGGTTTTAACATCTATGTTGACCCCCTTTCTTTATTCTATATCTTTGAGGTCATATGTTTATAATCACATTACTTTTTCCTAATGCCTTGATGCTGGGGTTTGAATACTTCGAGGAGACAGAAGATCTACAGTTTAATGAGTTTAATTTGTATCTGTTATTCATTGTTGTGGCATATAGATGGAGGAATGATGGGAAAAAGATCCGTAATATTGAGTTGTAGATTACAATAATCTTTGTATATTTGACAATAAATCAAATTCAATATACAAATGATAGAAAAAGATGTAATCTTTGATGAAAATGCAAGGTTTAAGTTGTCTAATGGTATCAATCTGTTGGCAAATGCTGTAAAACAGACCTTAGGAGCAGCAGGAAATACAGTTATTTTAGAGGATGAAGTAGGTAGACCACACATTACAAAGGATGGAGTCACCGTAGCTAAGTCTATTAACGTAACAGATCCAGTAGAACATCTAGGAGCTACAGTAGTTAAGCAAGCATCTATCAAAACAGCTGATGAAGCTGGGGATGGAACGACAACATCTATCGTTATAACGCAAGGATTGATCAATAAGGCGTTTGAAAAGATAAATAAAGGAGAACTTAACGTAACTAAGCTAAGAAATGCCCTGGAGGATCTTTCTTTTGATGTAATAAAAGGCATTACAAAGCGTTCTAAGGCTGTTACAGAAGAAAACTTGATAGATGTAGCGACTATATCGGCAAATAACGACACAGAGCTCGGAAATATCATTGCAGAGGCTTACACTAAGGTTGGAGTGGACGGTGTTGTAACCATTGAAGAGTCTATGACCAAGCAAACTTACATAGAAGTTGTAGAGGGAACTAGAATCAAGAGAGGATTTGAGAGTCCTTACATGATTACAGACAAAGAAAAAAATCAATCAGTACTAGAAAACCCTTATGTATTAGTTTCTGACAAGAAAATACAGGTTGTAGAGGACATAGAGCCATGCCTTAGGGTTGCAATGCAGAACAAACGTCCTATATTGATCATATCAGAGATGGAAACCTCTGTAATGAACCTATTGAACGTAAATAAAGCAAGGGGTATTGTCAAAGTTAATGTGGTTTCTCCAGAAGGGGTTGGACTAAATAGGTTTGAACTACTAGAGGACCTAGCTATGATGACTAATGCAGTGCTTATTTCTGATGAAACTGGCAACGACTTCTCTGCTGTGGATGAATCTTTCTTAGGTGAGGTTAAAAAGTCAGTGTCATCTGACAGAGAAACCATTATAAGCCTAAAAAATTCTGAAAAAATAGCTGACGCTATTAGTAATAGAGCAGAGATGGTTCGTAACATACTAAAAAAGAAAGAAGACCAATCAAATGATTGGCATTATAAAGACAGGCTATCCAGACTCTCTGGTGGAATTGCTGCTATACATGTAGGTGCCTTAACTGAAGTGGAGATGAAAGAGAAGAAGGACAGGGTAGAGGACGCTATATTCGCAACTCGAGCTGCACTTGAAGAAGGAATCGTTGCAGGTGGTGGTGTAGCTCTATACAACGCAGCTATGGATGTACATTCAATGTACTTTAAGGAAAAGGATAAAGAGAGAAAGGAAGCTTGTGTTATACTTGCACATGCCTTAACACAGCCTATTCAACAGATCTTAGGCAATGCTTCTATGGACTATGATGAGTTCGTAGAAAGACTTGACAAGGTTAGACGTAGAAACTATGGATATGATGTAAAGAAGAAAAGATTTGGCAATATGTTCTCCTTAGGGATTATTGATCCCCTTAAGGTTACAAAGAATGCATTACAGAATGCCATCTCTGTATCTATAACAATCCTAACAACTAACTGTGTAATTTCAAATAAAAGAGCATGAAGGCAATAGGACAGTTTGTAGTTTTAAGAAAAAAAGTAGAAGAAGTTAAAAGCAGCAGTGGGCTTATTATGACCGAATATACTGACAAGGATATTCGATACAAGCTCGCTGAAGTTGTTAGCGCAGGAGAAGAGGTTAATGGTCTAGATGAAGGAGATATGGTTTACTATGACTCAGCAGCAGGATCAGAGATTAGAGTTGAAGGAGAAAAATTAACAGTTATACCAGATAGACAAATAGTAGTTAAACTTTGAGACTATTCGAATTTGAAGATGATAACTTAACACTACAGACAGAGCATGATTTCAAAGGTTACGACTTCGTATGGTACGACAATCCTATTGATCATTTTGACTTATACGAAGTACAACACAGGGTTTTATCCTTTGAGCAGCTACGCTACTACGCTGAAGTATTATTTTATCTAAACCCAGACATAGACTTTGGATTATTCCAAGGCATCTTTCGCCACATAGGAAGCAGAGATAGCGGTAAGAGCATAAGAACTTACAGCAAACCTCGTGTAGATCAAATGATTGAAGAGGTGTACAAGTTTCAAAATCACCCATACTGTAGAAGAATGCGTAAGGTTGTGTTTAATCCACAGGTAATAATATCTACAGAAGAAAAATTAGCCGTCACATCCCATGTTGTAAAGAGAGGAATATCCTATACAGAGTTTGATCTAAGACAAACAGTAGAGAAACTATTTGATAGACAGCAAGTTATAACTCAAGACAGCATTGCTAAGGAAATGATGTGCAGCAGAAGTACAGTAGTAAGATTAATGAATAATATGATAAAAGACATAATCGACAAAAAGAACGAAGTAACAAAGAGAGAGATTATGATATCTAAATGTATAGAGTTTATAGATGTCCTATCAGACTCTGGAAGTCCTATGAAGATGCAAGAGCTTAAGAATATGACTAGCATTAGGGACTACTCAGTTATAAGAGAAGCAGTTAGTCGTTACGAGTCAGGGTTTTAGAGTTCATCTTCTTGATCATATTCTTATATATCTTATCCATATAAGACTTTCCTTTAAATATTTCGTTTCTGTATGGGTCTTCTGATATAATCTCCTGATGCGTGAGCTTCTTGTACATGTGATTACATATCCTCTTTGCCTTTATAGTCAGTTCCCATAGGTTTGATCGCTGTGTTTCTTTACGATCTCTCCACTTTCTTATGAGTCCATCCTTAACCATTTGAGAAAACCTACCCTTATCCCACGACATAGTCCTGGCGAAGTCATTGAATACGTCCTTTGTGAAAACATTTTCATCGTATAGGAACAGAATCATGTCAAGCTCTGCCTCTGATATTTCGTATTTGTTCTTGATGTAGTACTTAACTACTCTGTGGTACTTTAGGAAGTTGAATTCTTTTTCTCGAAATTGATAAACTGGGGTTTTATTTGGCTTCTTTTTAACGTATAATCGTTTAAACATCTATAGATTGTGATTAGATTAGATGAACAAATCTACAAAATAAAATGTTTATCTTTGCACTATATATAATGATATGGCAAAGCAGTTAGACAAATCGAAGATGAAGTGTAACTCTCCTAGAAAGAGTCCAAATCCAAAGAAGAAAAAAGTTGTTAAAGCTTGTTCTGGAGGACAGGAGAAGATTATACATTACGGAGCGTCTGGATACGGTCATAACTACAGCGCTGCTGCACGAAAATCATTTAAGGCACGTCATAAGTGCTCTAGTGCAAAAAACAAGCTCTCAGCTCGCCATTGGGCTTGTAAAGACTTGTGGAGCGGTAAAGGAGGCTCCACAAAATCATCTCCTAAATCAAGACAAGGAAAATACTAAGGTATGTACGGAAAAAATAAAAATAAAAAGAAGAATAGTAAAATGGGACCATTGACTGAAAAAGAAACAATGGCTATTCCATTTAATAATGCAGCTATTAAAAGAATAATGCAAACTAAGAAGGTTGGAACTTCTGGAGCTGCAGGAACAACTTTTGTAACTAAAAAACCTAAAGTAAAAGCGTAATGAGTTTTTTAAATAAACACAAAGGTCTTGGAGACACTGTAGAAGCTGTAACGCAGGCTACTGGTATTAAGGCTGTTGTTGAGGCAGGAGCTAAAGCTTTTAATAAGCCTTGCGGATGTCAAGGTAGAAAGAAAACATTAAACGACCTTTTTCCTTATGGCAAAAAGTAAAACAAAAATAAACCGTGGCAACAAGATCTGTTCAGCTGGTATTTCTTGGGCTAAGAGGACTTTTGACAAGTATCCCTCTGCCTATGCTAATATGGCTGCGTCTAAATATTGTAAGGATCCTAACTACGCTAAAAAATCTAAACGATAATGGCAGGAGCTCTTAAAAAATGGAGAGACCAAAAGTGGGTTAGAATAGGAACAGACGGTTCTATACTAGGAGAATGCGGTACTAGTAAAAATAAAAAGAATCCAGATCGTTGCTTGCCTATGTCGAAAGCTAAAAGTCTTAGCAAAGCACAGAGAGCAGCGACTGCAAAGAAAAAGAAAAAGTCTGGTGGAAAGAAACAGTTTGTTTCTAACACTAAGGCTGCAAAAGTAAAAACAAGATAATATGCCTTATAGTAAGTATTCACCAAAGCAAAAGAAGTTAGCAGCAGTAGCTCCTCCAAGAAAGATGATTACTCAAGCAGATTTAAAGGCGTTAAGAAAGAAAAAGAAAAGAGGATAGATGTCAAACACTAAAATCAAAGCAGCACAGTTCTCTGGAGTTATAGGTAATGGCGTAAATGGTTATGTGCTTCAATCTTCAGGGGATGGTGATATGGAATGGGTGGCTAGCATTACACCACCTGCTATAACATCGTTATCCTATCCAGGCTCTGCAACCGCTGCGGATACAGCTGGAGGAGAAACTATAACAATTACAGGTACAGGTTTTGTTACAGGCGTTACCGTAACCGTAGGAGGCACGGCTGCACCAGCAGTATCTTTTGTGTCTGCAACTACTTTAACTATAACAACACCAGCCAAAGCTGCAGGTGATTATGATGTAGTTGTTACAAATACAGATACAGGAAGTGCTACATTTATAAATGGTATTTCATATAATGGTATTCCAGCATGGTCGACATCAGCAGGTAGCTTAGGAACCTTTGCTTCTGCAGAAACTATATCTACGATAACATTAGCGGCAACAGAACCAGATGGAGGTACTATCACATTTAATATTACCAATGGAGCACTACCTACTGGACTGTCGCTTACAGGCACTAATATTGATGGAACTACATCTTTAGAAACAGCAGAAACATTATATACTTTTACTGTAACTGCAACGGATAATGAAAGTCAAACAACACCTAGGGTTTTTACTATAACTGTAAAAAAACAATTTAAAAACTACGAAAACTTCACAATCAACACTTACACTGGAAATGGATCAACACAGAGCATTGAAGGTAAGATTGGTACTGCTGCGGATTTTAATGGAAGTAGTAGTTATATTAACACTAATGCTAAAATCCCTGTTTCTTTGAATTTTTCCATATCATTTTGGATGAAAACAAGCAGTACGGCAACTAATCAATATATGTTTAGTACGAAATCAAATTCTGCTACAAATGGATGGTGGATTATTACCAGCGGTGGAAATGTTTGGTACGGTGAGGGTAATGGGAGTGACAATGGAGTTACACAGACATCTCCTCTTTCAACTTATGCGGATAGTGAATGGCATCACGTTTGTGTAACAAGGGCAGCAGGAGGTACTGTAAATATGTATATAGATGGTAGTCGAGTTATAACAGATGGCGCAGTTGGCTCTAATCATATGACCAGTAATGTATGGCAAAACAATCTCCATATAGGAAGATATTCAGGTTCTAATGCATATTTTTATAATGGTTCTATAGACCAAGCTAGAATCTTTAACAAAGTATTATCATTATCAGAGGTTACAACATTATACAACGAACCAAGTAATTTAAGTACTGCATCCACAACAGACATCTTTGATGATGGCTCTGGAATAGCTTTATATGAATTTGAAGAAGGCGCTAAGGATACTGGTGGAGTTACTGGATATATTGGAGCAGCAGGTATATTTAATGGGAGTACAAGCCATATTGATTTAGGAACTACAGATTTTGTTCAAAATAATAATTCGCTTTCAATTTCTGCATGGTGTTATTTTGAAGATTTAAGTACAGCAAATTCTATTGTAACAAAATGGAATAATAGCGGAATTGAAGAATCTTGGGGGTTTTGGCATTATGGAGCAGGCTCAACAACTTTACATTTTGCCCATAGAGACGCATCTAATAATGTTACGTCATCATACTCAAATACGAGTGCTATAAGTGAAAATACTTGGCATCATTGTGTATTGGTTTGGAATGGCAGCACCGTAACTTATTATGTTGATGGAGCACAAGTAGGAACATCAACAAATTCAGACTTTAATTCTGCTACAAAAACATCAAATGCAAATATCATAATAGGTGCTCAAAATGAAGGTTCTGCCAGTCAAATGACTGGTAAAATAGACCAAGTCCGCTTATTCAACAAGGGATTAAGTTCTTCCGAAGTAACAACCTTATACAACGAGACATCAGCATCGTCTACAAAATCTACAACTGATATATTTGATGATAACAGTGGTGTTGCACTTTATGAGCTTGAGGGTAATGCTAATGATACAGGAGGCGGAAATGGAAAGATTGGTGGCGCTGCAGTGTTTAATGGGAGTAGTAGTAAGGTGTCTAATGTATACCAAATTGATTATGGTAGCTCTATATCAATGTGGGTTAATGTTGATAATACAGTACCTACAGGAACTTACTACGGATTATGGACTCAAGGTGACGGCTCTGCCGAATATACAGGTGTAAGGTACAAAAGAAATTCGGGTAATAATTACACGATTGAGGCATTTATCAGATTAGGAAATAACTACATTTATAGAAGAAATACAAGTAGCACTTGGAATGAAGGTTGGAATCACTTTGTTTTTATAATAAACACTACTACAGGTTTTGATTTTTATCTTAACGGAAGTAATGGAAACTTTTCGAATTGGTTTGTTAGTGGTACTTTTTCTAATGTAGATTTTTCTAATGAACCTGCTGCACTTGGTATTTACAGTGCAAGCACGTATTATAAGGGTAAATTAGACGAAGTAAGATATTATAATAAAGAATTATCTGCAAGTGAAATAACTACCTTATATACAGAAACAGCTTCTTCTACAATATCTATTAGCGGTTTACAAGCACATTATAAGTTTGAAGGGGATGCAACAGATGAACAAGGTAATTATGACGGTACAGCTACTAACGTAATTTATGGTTATAACGGAACACCTACAAATGTAACTTACGGCTATGACGGAACACCTACTAATGTAAGTTTCGTAGGAACTTTATTCCAACCTGATTTTGTTTGGATAAAGGAAAGGAATAATCCTGTTGACCATCTTTTGTTTGATACTATTAGAGGTGCGGGAGTTTACCAAAGAACAAATCTTGCATCAAATGACCCTTCACCACAGTTAGCTACATTAAGTTCCTTTGACAGTAATGGATTTTCTGTTGGCACAGATGGTGGAGTTAATGGTAATAACGATACCTACGTGGCTTGGTGTTGGAAAGCAGGGGGGGCTGCCTCATTAAACCAAAACGGAAGTATAGACAGCCAAGTTAGTGCTAATCAAGATGCAGGGTTTAGTGTTGTGAAATATACAGCAAACGCAACTTCTGGAGCAACTATTGGTCACGGATTAGACCAAGAATTAGATTTACTTATTGTTAAGTCAACAAATTTAAGTCAGGCGTGGAATGTTTATGTAAAAGACGTTACAGATACAAGTGCCAAATATTTACGCTTAAACGAATCTAATGCTATATACAGCACTTCATCCCCAAGATTTATTCCTAATAATTTTACAGATAGTGTTTTTTCTGTTGGTAATGATAATTCAACTAATGGAATAAGTGGCACTGACCAATATATCGCCTACTGCTTCAATTCAGTAGATGGTTATCAGAAGGTAGGGAGTTATAGTGGTTCAAGTTCAAACGTAACAGTAACTACAGGTTTTAGACCTCGTTGGGTTATGGTTAAATCTACGACATCAGCTCATAGTTGGTATGTAATAGATTCTGCTAGGGGTGCAACAAGTTCATCTTCTATTGGTTTGTTTCCAAATTTATCGAACGCTGAAGCATCAGGGTATGGTATATATTTTGAAGATAATGGATTCGTGGTCTCTTCTGGTGTTGGAACAGGAACTAATGCGTCGGGTAACACGTACATCTATTTAGCAATAGCATAATGGAAGATTTGAAGATAGCTTTTACTAACATATTCGCACTTGGGTTAAGTGTTTCAGAAGCAAACCCAGTATTACAAACGGTATCTTTAGTATTAGCTATCGGATATACTTTAATATCAATATATAAAAAACTGAAATAATGGCAAAAATAGACATAGATGGAGACGGTAAAGCGGATGTTTCAATCAGCATCACTCAGATTATTACGATAGCTGCAATGTTTGCTTCTATTATTGGTTCATATTATACTTTAAGCGCTAAAATAGATAATAATGCTGCAGAGGTTAAAAAACTGAAGTATAATGAAAAGGAGTATACTTGGAAAAATCAAAGAAAACTTGAAGATCAAGTTAAAGCAATAGAGCTTGAAATGAGAGACTTTATGAAAGATCTTGAGTGGATTCAAAAAAGTAAAAAAAGGTAATGGCATTAGGAAGAACAGCACGTTACTATAAAGACAACCCTGAAGCAAGGGCTGTAAAAGCCGCTTACGACAAGAAGTTTCAAAAAAAACGAAAGCAAGTCAAGAAGCGTGTTGAGTGCAATAAGTTTAATAGAGAAAAAGGAACTTATGGTAACGGAGACAATATGGATTGTTCACATAAAAACGGTACATTAGTACAAGAACATAGGAAAAAAAACAGAGCCAGAGGAGGCGCTAAAAAATCTTAATTTTAATTTTTACACATGACAACTATTATTTTTATTTTAATCGGATTAATTGCACTTTTAGTGGTGGTTAATATTTCAGCAATTTGGATGACTAGAAAAGGTCTAACTCGTGACGAGAACAACAACATGATTCCTGACCTCTTAGAGGAGAAAATGGCGGACTTGAAGCAAGATGTATCTATTCGTGTAGAACGTGTAGGAGAAGAGCTTAAAGACGTTTCTAAGGCTATTAAAGAAGTTGGTAATCAGATAGGAGATATTCCTTCTGCCGTAACTGGGAAAACTAGACCAGGACGTAAGCCTAAAAAATAAAACATATGCCAAGGATTGCAAAATACGATAAAGATTATCAAATATCTGATACGGATATATTGCTAGGTAGTGATGGGGATAACAATAACATCACTAAAAACTTTACTATAGGCGACCTTAAGACATACATTATTCCATCAGGAGGTCAGGCTGGGCAAGTGCTTAAGTCTGACGGTGTTGGTGGGGTGTATTGGGATGATTGATGAAAATAAGAAAGGACCAAATAAAGCTTAATGAATTTGATGGGGATACAAGTATATCCGCAAATGATAAGATAATTGGTCAAGACTCTGAGTTTTTTAAACACACAAAAAACTATAGCGTACAGTCAGTAGCTATTGAGGTTAGAGGCGGTGTTGGTTTGCCTGGTCAAGTGCTAAAAAATAATGGAGATGGTACTTGGGGGTTTTATGGTTCTGGTCAATCAGTCACCACTACAACTACAACATTAGCTCCTGGAGCAACTACGACTACTACAACATCAGCTCCAACAACTACTACTACAACAAGCGCACCCGCAACGACTACCACTACAACTGATACACCAACAACAACAACGACTACAGTAAGTCCAGGGACTACTACAACTACTACGTCTAGTCCAGGCACTACAACGACTACAACTGATACGCCAACGACTACTACAACCACGCAAGCGGCAACGACTACAACGACTACGTTAGGAACAACAACTACAACTACTACAGCTCAACCAACTACGACCACAACAACTGCACCAACTACCACAACTACTACAGCAGCCGCAACCACTACAACGACTACTGCTGTACCATATACTTTTCCTCAGTCAGCAGGAACTTGGTATCACAATGGAAGCTTCTCTGGAGGATCTCTTGTTGGTCATATAAACTTATCTAATGCGTGTAGTGATCTTCTGTCTAATGGAAGAATAGGTTTTGTTTTTAAAGACAGTAATAATAACTGGATAAACAGTATTTCAGATGTAGACGCTTCTATTGCTTTGGGAAGAACAATTACAGCATATACAAGTGTAAATGGTAGTTCATACACATCTTTAGGGATAAATTACCAACAAAGATTTTTTGGAACAAATACGGATAATAATAGTAATGTAACTGAATATTCTTTTGATTTAGCTAATGGTACAATAACCGAAATAACAAGCGGAGTTTATTATCAGGCTTGTCAAGCAACTACTACTACTACTACCGCAGCTACCACTACAACAACTACTCAAGGGGTTACCACAACGTTACTATCAGATGCAGTAAGTTTACCTAGTAACGTATTATTGCAGTTTAGAAGTAATGTAAATCACACCAGCATAACAGGTGGAACTTCTCAGGTTGGGCAAGCTGTTTCGTCTGCATCATACGGAAACTATGTAAACATGACTCCAGCACAAGCTAAGTCTATAGCTTTATGGTTTGCCAACCGAACCGACATGACTATAGATACGTGGTATCCATTAGATCAAACTTACAGAGTAATTGAAACAGAAGCTGATCCAGATACAGTACTTCACACACAGACAAGTGTTACGGGAGCGGAGGTTATGTATACGCAGAGTGCATTAGCAAGTGAGGATGGTTTAGTATTGATGAAGGGCGGAACTTGGACAAATGTAACACAGTTAAACGGTAATGCAGCTTCAGTTCAAATACTTACAATAGGAGAAGCTTGGAACGATAGAGATATAATTAAATATTAAAAATAAATTTATTGTATTATAATGGAAAGAATATCAAAACATATATCATTTAAGGAGGCTATTAAATCCAACACAGCTTTAAGAAGAGGTATAGATAATACCCCTAATAGATACGAGCAAACCAACATGGAGATTATAGCTGAAAAGATTTTTGAACCACTTCGTGAGTGGGCTGGAGGTCCTATTAAGATTAATAGCTTTTATAGATGCGATGAGTTAAACACAGCTATTGGTGGATCATCTAGGTCACAACATTGCGAAGGTAGAGCTATGGATATAGACGATACTTTTGGTCATAAAACAAATGCTGAAATGTTTGATTACATAAGAGACAACTTAAGCTTTGATCAAATAATATGGGAGTTTGGGGATGACAACAATCCTTCTTGGATTCACGTAAGCTATGTCTCAGACGACCAGAACAGACTCAAAGTTATGAGGGCGGAAAAGATAAATGGTAAAACACAATACAGATATATATGAGCACAGAAAAAAAACCATTCAAAGAAACTGGATTAGGTAAAATATTGCTTGGAGTATTACCAAACGTAGTCAAAGGAGCAGCTAAGTTTCTACCCGACTCTGGGGTAACTGGAGTTATTAAGAACCTTATAGATAATGATCCTGACATGAGTGAGGATGAGAAGGCTGCTGCACACGATCAGCTTGTAGAACTGTACAGGCTAGAGGTAGAGGATAGAGATTCCGCTAGAAAGCGTGAAGCCGCTATTGTTGCTTCTGGAGGCAGAGATTGGATGATGACACTAACTGGTGTTATCGGATTAGCAGCGTTTGCTTTCTTAGTATACACTGTGGTTACAACAAAAGTTCCAGCTGAGAATAAAGAAATTTTTATTCATATGATAGGTATTGTTGAAGGTGTTGCTCTCAGCATCTTTGGATACTACTTTGGTTCAGCTGTCAAGAAGGACGACAAGAACGGATAAGCTTTAATTTTGTAAATTTGCATAAAAGTCAATGTTATGCCAAGAATAAGTAGTTATCCGCAAGATACCAATGTCACAGGAAATGATATTTGGATTGGATCTGATGGAGATAATGGTCTTATAACAAAGAATTTCACAGCAGACGCTTTAGGTATTTATTACAACGCTAATGACACCTTTGGTCAAGGCACCTTTGTTTTTAGTCAATCATCAGCGGCATCAACCTGGACTATAAACCATAATTTAAATAAATTTCCTTCAATATCAGTTGTAGATTCATCTGGGAATGTTGTTGTGGGATTTGAAACATATAACAATAGTAACCAAATAGTACTAACATTTTCTGCCCCTTTTTCAGGATCAGCGTATTTAAACTAAACAAGAAATGGCAATAAATTATTTAAGTAGTATAGATTTAAACAAGAATGAGCTTCAGAATGGGGTTATTCATGTTTTAGCTGCTAATCCTAGTAACCCTGTAGAGGGACAGATATACTACAATTCTACAGACCAAAAATTATATTTTTATGATGGTTCAAGTTGGATTGATGCTTCTGGAGATATCAAAAGTGTAAATACCAATACAACATCAACTATTAGTGTCACAGACCCTGATGGTCCAAATCCAAAAATAGATACTATAACGGCTGCTGTAACTAACGGAGGAACAGCTCTTGCTACAGGGGATCAGATATTTGATTATGTAACTACTTCGATAGGTAGTTTATCTCACACAATTGCAGGTACTGCTAATGAGATTGAAGTAGCTGACGGTGGATTCACAAATGGAGGCACAACAACAATTGGTCTTCCTAATGATGTTACAGTTACAAATGACCTTAACGTAGGCAATAACTTAGATGTAACGGGAAATGCCGTTATAGACGGTAACTTAACGGTTAGCGGAACAACTACTACAGTTAACTCTAATACAGTTGACATTGGAGATAGTATTATTACACTAAACTCGGATGAAACAGGAGCACCTTCACAGGATGCAGGTTTTGAGATCGAGAGAGGCACATCACCAAACAGAAGTCTTTTATGGGACGAAAGTGAAGGAGAGTGGACTATTCAGCAAGCTTCTGGTACATATGAAAGAATTGCAACATACGCAGACTCAGTAGAGGATGTTATTGTTGAAGAAACTGGAGCTAGTGGTATCACAGTCACAGAGACACTGTCAGGTACAGATAACAGAATTAAAACGTATGACATTGCTGTTAACCTAGACGACTTAAGATATAAAGCTGACATTGGAGATGGATCAACAACAGCTATCGCAGTCACACACAATCTGGGAACAGAAGATGTTATTGTGCAGCTTTTTGATAATTCAACAAAAGAAACGGTATATACTGACGTTACAAGAAACAGTGTAAATCAAATTACAGTTAGCTTTGCTACTGCTCCTTCATCAGGAGCTATCAGAGTATTGGTACAAAAATTATAATTTAAATTATGGCGAATCGTTTCCTGAATAACATAACGATAAATGATGAGTATACGTTACCATCAGTAGACGGTACGGCTGGGCAAGCGATTACCACAGACGGTTCTGGAAACTTAAGTTTTTCTACTGTTGATTCTGACTCAGCATTAAAAGTAACACTTAGAGTTAAAAACGTATCTGGAGGAACTTTAAACGCAGGTACCCTTGTTAGGGTTGCACCTACAGCATCTCCACCATCAGGAAACGTATTAGAAGTAGATGTTGCAGATAATAGTGCTGCTTCTACAATGCCAGCCGTTGGGATTCTTGTTAGTCAAATTACAGACGGAAGTGAAGGAGATGCAGTGGCTTTTGGTAGAGCGGCTGGGTTTTCTACATCTGGCTATACAGAAGGAGATCCAATATGGGTTGGATCAAATGGAGCTTTTGTAGGAACAAAACCAACAGGGTCTGATTTAATTCAAAAGGTTGGTCAAATAATTAAAGTGCACTCTTCCAACGGAAGTATTGAAGTTTTTGGTGCTGGAAGAACAAACGATGTTCCTAACTTATCTGTAGGAAAGATATGGGTTGGTACTACAACTAATACAGCAGAATCTACTCTTGTAGAGATAGATGAAACAAATAATATTTTAACTGTAGGTGGGGCAATATATTATTCAAATGTATTCTCTCAAGAATCAGATTTACCATCAGCAACAACCTATCATGGTATGTTTGCCCATGTTCATGGAACTGGATATGCATACTATGCTCACGCAGGGGCTTGGGTTAAGTTAGCTAAACACAGCGAGTTAGTTGCCGCGGCAAATGATTCTACTATTACAATAACAGCTGGTACAGGATTGTCGGGCGGTGGTACTTTTACTACTGACCAAGCGACAGATAGTTCAGTTACAGTTAACTTAGACAATACAGCAGTAACTCCAGGAACTTATGGAGATGCTAATAATACTCCACAGATTACAATAGACCAACAAGGTCGTATTACTTCAGCTACAACTGTAACTACAGCTGGATCAGGAGGCGGTGGAGGTGGAGGTGCAGAACTTTCAATTGAAAGAGATGTAATAACCGCTACGGCTAATCAAACAGCATTTACAATATCATCTGATATAACAGCATCAAGTAATACACAAGTGTATATTGATGGGGTATATCAAGCTAAAAGTAATTATACTACAAGCGGAGCTGTAATAACATTTTCAACTGGAGTTCCTGCTGGAGCGGAGGTTGAGGTTGTGCATTTTATATCCGTATTATCAAAAGTATATACAGATACATTTACAGGAGACGCTTCTACAGTCGATTTCACGGCTTCTAAGGACGTTACAGACGAAAACGTTACACAAGTATACATAGACGGAGTTTATCAGTCTAAAGACAATTATACGACTTCTGGAACAACTATCACTTTTTCCACCGCACCTCCAAGTGGTAGTGCGATAGAGGTCGTACATTTTACGCCTGCAACTTATTCAACATTGAATAGTAACCAGTTTACTGGAACAGGATCGCAAACAGATTTCACTTTAACACAAGCAGTAGATGTTGATACATCTTTTGTATTTGTACAAGGTGTGTATCAAGAAAAAGATACATATTCTATAAGTGGAACAACATTAACATTTACTACGGCACCTATAAGCGGTTATAGCATTGAGGTTATTACAGTTGGTTCTGTATCTATATTTAATGATACATTATATTTAGATAACTTTAATGGAACTGGATCACAAGTTGATTATACGCTTTCTACAAGTCCTGCAAATGAAAATGCTATTGATGTTTATATCAATGGATTATATCAGCAGAAAAATACATTTAGTTTATCTGGGAGCACATTAACATTTTCAACCGCTCCTCCAAATGGTTCAACTATAGAGGTTAAATCAACAGGAGGATTGAATAACGTAGCCGCTAACATTACAAGAAATTATAGTGTTGCGGTTATTTCATCTGATACAACTGCGGTTAGTGATACTCTCTATGTATTGACAGCAAATTTAACTCTTACACTCCCAGCTTCTCCAAGTAATGGAAATAGTGTTAAAGTTTCAAATAGATCAGGTGTTGCAACTTGTGTTATAGCTAGAAATGGAAGTAAAATAATGGGTAGTGCGGCAGATTTAACATTAGACAAATTAAATGCTGGTTTTGAAATGATTTACTCAGGAACAGCAGAAGGATGGATATTAATTGGCGTAGAAGGTACGGCAGCATAAAGTAAATATAATATGGCAAATTTATCAGATTTTTTTCCAGCAGCAGGCGGTGGTGGCGGAGGATTTACAAAACGTTTAAAATACACTACAGCTAGAGGTTTAGATGATGCAGATTATAATAATGCAGCAAGTTACACTGTTAATCCCGCGACTGATTTAGGTTTAGAGGATGGCGCTTCATTAGGATATTTCCTGGTAGGTGGAGGTGGAATGTCTAACAGTAATGCTTACGGTTCTTTTGGCGGTATGATAATTCAAGGAATTGCAACCATAGTAACCGCAAGCACTAATCTAATATTAACACCAGGAGTTGGAGCTAATATTGTTACTGCTGATGGGAACTCAGGTCATGACTATAATGCTACAGGAGCAGCACGTCAATCAACAATCACAGGAGGCTTATCTATTACAACCGCAGACGGAAGTAATGGCTCAGGTTATGGAGGAACAAATATATCTTCTGGAGCATCAGGAGGAACAGGAATTAATGGCTATGGTGTAGGATCAAGTGGAGAAAATTATAAAGGCGGTTCCTCATATGCTTATGCGTGGATGGGTGGTAACAATAGACCTGCTCACGGTTTTGGTCACGGCGGTTCTGGGGGTATAACTGTGGCTCTTGGAGCATTTGAAGGGAGTGACGGAGCGATTATTTTATTTTATTAAAAAACTTAATTATGGCTATTAAGACATATGGAAAAATAGTAAACGGGAAAGTATCAGGTTTACAAAATGTAGAAGAAATATACATTTCTGGTTTTAATGGAAATTGGAT